>Ga0194053_10000076_pt1 | contig 71076 bp, 68 predicted proteins | sample SepL228m_MetaG_FD_161684 | JGI IMG/M metagenome (GOLD analysis project Ga0194053, IMG submission 161684) | Anoxic zone freshwater microbial communities from boreal shield lake in IISD Experimental Lakes Area, Ontario, Canada - Sep2016-L227-8m | ecosystem: Environmental > Aquatic > Freshwater >...
TCCTGATCCTATGATCACGAGATTTTCCATTTTTATGCTTTACGAAAATTAAAGGTGGTTTGTATGTAGTTATTTTATGAGTATTTTCAACCATATACATCAAAATTACCTACCTATATTCCTAAAATATCTTATAATCAATATTATATCACATAAATTGTACTTGTAAATGGCATGAAAATGTCTATATAGTCCTCACTATAAACTAAAACAACGTATTATGGGTCAAGTTAAATCACTTTTGATTGTCGATGATTCTATTGATGATCAACGTCTTATTTCACTTCTTTTTAAAAGAAGTTTGAATACTACCTGCTTTTGTTCTTTTATCATTACCCTTGCCTCTACACTTACAGAGGCTCGTGAACATCTTTCCAAAACAAAATTTGATATTATTACTTTGGATGGTATGATTCCTGAACTCATAGGTGGTGGTCATGGATATTTGTTGATTCCTGATATTCAGAAAACTCAATCTCCAGAATCTGTTATTATTATGATTTGTGGTATTAGAGATGATGCTACAGAAGGAAAAATTCGTGGCGCTCATTATGCATTTGATAAAAGTATTCTTGCTCAATCCGTAAAATTTAATGCTCACTTTGAGCTTGAGCCTTTACGTGTTTCTGTTCCCAATGTCTAGTTGTTATAGCTTATTTTTGAATCTGTGTTTTTTACACAGATTTTTTTAATAGTTTTTTATCTTGTTTATGTACTTTGCGCTTGAAGCTTAAAGCATAAAAATTATACTCGCAATATTCTCTCATAAGAACTTATTATTTTTACCTATTTATGTGTTATTTTTATGAAAGTTGTCTATCCAAAAAATATCAAAAGAGGATTGCTTGCTGGTATGACATTTAGTATTTGACCATTGAGTATCAATGTAATACAGCTCTTTATTCTTGCTTTGTGAATTGCACTTGCATTAGCTACCTTTAATGGAATTTCCAAGTCATGATCCAAAGTAATATGAATATCTTTGGCTATTATTATAATAATATTTTTTGTCATTATAGCGTTTTTTAAGGTTTCTGAATTGTGACTTTTGGCATATCTTGGTAAACTGGTAAGAAACAATTTTTTTGATGCGAAGAAAAAATATCAAGTAAATTATGAAAAAAAGAATCCATTAGATATTATGATACAAGAGTCCAAGACTAAAGAAGAAAAACAAATTATTGAAACCAAAGAAAGTGCATTTGATCAAAAACATGTTTCAGATATAGAAAAAAAATGATTAATTTAATTGCTCTCTACTAGTGTATGTCATTTTCCACAAATGGAATCCGAATAAGTTTGGTATTGATCATGCTCTGTGGTGTCTTTTTCTTTTTTAATAAAAAACCAAAATTTCTTGTTCCTTTACACTATCTTCATCAAAGGAATCGATTAATTTACAATATTTTTTTGTGACTTCTTGTTACTTCTGTCGTACTTTTGCCTTTGCGTATTTCTGTATTACGTGACAAACATGTGGTTGTCGAAAAGAATATTCCTGTGCAAATTATCCTTGATGTGTCTCTCTCAATGGCTGCTAATGATCTACAACCAAGTAGATTTGTTGCTGCAAAAAAATCTTTGATTTCATTGATTCAACAATTGGATGGATATTATATCTCTTTGATTGCATTTTCGTGAAAACCTCTTGTCTATATTCCATTTTCAACTTCAGCTTCAGCTATTGTTGCTAAATTAGATTCTATGAATCTCGGAGATTTTCCTCCCGTGAAAGATTTTTTGTGAACAGCTATCGGTGATGCTATATTACTTGGTGTTCAAAATCTTCAGCAGTTTGCTCATCAAGAAATATATAAGCCGTGAATTGTTATTTTGATCACTGATGGTGATTCAAATATAGGATTTGATCCTATGCAAGTTATTTCTTATTATCAAAAAACTGCAGTTCCCTTATTTGTTTTAGGTGTAGGTCAGGAAAATTATCTTATCGGTCGTGATAGCTGGAATGATGAGGTGACCACCAACATTAATCTTACTTTGCTCCAACAACTCTCTGACAAAACGTGATGAAAATTTTATAGAGTATTGGGTGAAAAATCTTTTGATGGTTTTTTTTCTGAACTTTCACAAAACATAGTTGCTCATCAACAACAAAAGATACAAAATATATTCTGGGAACTTAATGATTATTTGATGTATATGCTCGTGTTTTCTCTTTTTTGACTTTTTGTCTTTAGATTCTACCTTTCTTTTTATTTACCAAAAAAATAATAACTAAAATTTGTAAAAAAAACAGATTTAATTATACTTATGTTATATTTATTTCTTTGTATGTCACATGAAAAAAATTATATTAGCGCTTATTGTTTTTTGCTCTACTCTTCCGCTTATAGGTTTTGCTCAAACTAATAATAGTAGTCGAGGAAAATATGGAGGTAATCCGATTCAAATTTTAGATACTGTTGTCAGTGATGCTAATGATGCTGCTGGATATCAAGTACAACAAACAGCATTAGATAGTGCAACTGATAAACAATGAGCATATGCCAGTCCGTATAAAATAGCAAATACCTTAGATTGGTTAAGACAAAATATCAATCCTTATCTTCAACGGGCAGTGTATATATGATTGTCTATAGCAGTTATTCTCTTGATATATAATGGCTTTCTTATGGTTACTAATGCAGCACATAAAGAATGAGAAACGGCTAAAGTCAAAAAAAATATTATTAATATCGTGATCGGAGTGATTATTTTGACAGGATTTTATTTTATTATCAAACTTGCTGTCTCTCTTATTAATTCTATTTTTTGATGATATGGAGGAGATACAGGTTTTTAATTCAGAATTTAGAATGCAGAGTTCAGTATCTAGAATTTAGAAATAAAAAATTTAAAATTTAAAATTTTAAACCATGAATAGTATCAAAAAGGCATTATTAGTATTTACGTTATTGTTAGTTGGTGGGGGATTTAGCTATGCTGCAGCACCTTCATTTAACAATAATTTTGCTAATTATCTTACGGATGCAACTCCTGATCAATATGGTAGAGTTGAAACAGTATTCAATCTTGGTATTGATAGAAATATTAGTTTGATGGATAATGTGAGAAGATTGTTCTATCCAAGTACTGCTGCTATGACGGACTCAAATGGTAATCTTATTGAAGCTTGAGGTAATTTGCGAGTACTTATTAGATCGTTGTGATTTATTGTTCTCTTTATCTTTTTGGTCGTTACGTGAATAAATTTCATTATGAATGCTAAAGAAGCTGATGGTGCGAAGAAGGCTTTTTCCAGTCTTATTTATATTCTTTATGGTGCATTTTTGGTGTTTTGAGTGACATGGATATTGTGAACAGTCTTGAATATAGGTGATATCCAATGAAGTGGACAGCTCGTCGATAGAGTCCAGAATTGATTATTCCTTCAAATATTGTCGTTTTTTAAAGTACTTGCATTCTTTGCTGCTATTATCATGTTGGTAGTATCATGATTTAGAATGATGTCAGCTATGGACAAATCAGATAAGGTAAAGATTGCTCAAAAATGAGCCATCAATGTGGTTATCTCTTTGGTTATGATTAAAATTATTGATTATGTTTTCTATATTGCACAGACACCAGCATTTGGAACTGCAGCCGCTGATATGATTGTCAATGTTGCTATTGTCCTTTGATGGGTGCTTTGATCACTCTTTGTGCTTGCATTATTCTACGCAGGATATCTTATGATTACCTCTTCAGGAAAAGAAGATGCATTCAAAAAAGCAAAATGAATTATCATAAATATTTTCATTATCGCATTGGTGGTATTTTTATTTCTTTTGATTGTTTATCAAGTATTTAACGAATTTGCTTAATAAGCCATTGTATGTTTGAAATAGGAGAGATTTAGCTTATCTAAGTCTCTTTTTTTATATATTTATTCTTTTGTCTTATTTGACTTTTATTATAATTTATATATATACTATCTATCAAAACAAATATATACATATAAAAAAATAACGATATGACAACATTACAAGAAATTTGGCCGCTTAAAAATCTCTACAAGCGGAAAATGAATGAGGATCACATCAGATTTATCCTCACTAATAGTAATATCCACGTTGAGGTTCTTGAAAAAATTATGAATCTCTGTAGTGACAATGCCTATCATAATTATGGGCATACGCTTGGGGTTATGAGAACTATCATTGAGATCTCACGAGCACAATGTGTCGATAGAAAAACTATAACTTTGCTACTCTTGGGGGGTGGTCTTCATGATGCGCCACATCCGGGTGTGGCAACACCTTCTGATGAGGTTAGGTCTGTACTTACTATGTTTGATCATATTACTGATTATGATCTAGCACTTTGTGGGCTTGCTACTTCAGACCGGTCTTTTATCAAAGAGCTGATACTGGCTACTACCTTTACCAAGAGAGGTGAAATCGAAAGCATCCCTGCATACATTATTCAGGATGCTGATATCGGCTATATGGGAAAGGGTAAATATATTTATTTACTTGCTTCTATTGGCCTCATAGACGAATTCTGTCGTGCTGATTTCACAGATCCTGATCCGGTAAGTTTTATACGGAAACAACAACAACCGTTTATCAATTTTGTTGTGTCCAAAAACAAGCAAGATCATACGTTCTTTCTTTCTGAAGGAGCAAAAAAAATTATGCAGAATCCTGCAGACACTTTAGAAGAGTTATTCCTCTGGCCAGATGCTATTTACTGGTTAGCTTATGATCTTCGTCGTGTTGATATCTCGTTGGAAGAATTTACTACTATGGTAGATCGACAAGTGGGTTTATTGTCATAATGACACTATTCTTTTGAATATTTGCCCTGCTGTTTTCAGTAGGGCTTTTTTTATTGTTAGCTACATGTGATATTAAAATCTCTTTGGGAGATTTTATGCGTCTTTTCTCCTTGATTTTGTCCTCTAAAATACTATATATTACCACTAAGCCCGAATAGGGACTTTTTTTCCTGCCTCAACGCTGGATAAATTGTGTACTGTATTGTGTTTTGCTCTCGTAGTTCAGTTGGATAGAACGACTCTCTCCTAAGGAGTAAACACAGGTTCGACTCCTGTCGGGGGTAATAAAAATTCAGAATATAGAATGCAGAATTCAGAAATTTATTTCTAATTTTTCAAAACTATATTCTAATGTTTTAAAGTAAGGCATTGTCTCATACGGTTTATCACTGTTGATTTTGTTTTACGCCACAACCACCTTTTTATTTTTTTTAAATTATCGTATTATGGTAAAAAAAGTGACCAAAGAAGCTACACCAGAATCGTTCAAACTTCATGACACTGACACTGGGTCTGTAGAAGTTCAAATCTGACTTTTGACAGCAGAGATTACGGAATTACAAGCACATCTTGCTTTGCACAAAAAAGATTTTGATGCTAAAAGATCATTGCTTAAAAAAGTTGCTAGAAGAAGAGCATTTCTTAAGTATCTTAAAACAAAAAAGTTGTCTACGTACAACGCTATATCAAAATCAGTAAGTGTAAAAGTGTAATATACTCACTAGTTTAATTATTTTTTTTATCCATTTGGTATGGATAAATTCGATGGGAAAATCTACTTCGTAAAATACTCGCAGATTTACCTCATCTCTCTTTATTTTTTAACGTTTTATATTATAATGACTGCAACTATCATAGAGCAATTACGCTCTGGTCAAATAGTCATGCCTATTATCAAGGAATGACAAAAAATCAAAGGAACTGTCCTCAAAAGAATTGAAAATGGTATTTTAGTAGATTGCGATAATCATGCATTTACTGGAGTTATCCTTTCAAAAGAAGTTAAAGAGCTTGAAAGATCTGGATATGAATTAGATCCAGGAAGAGAAATAGAACTTGAAATAGTAAATACTGCTATCAGACATGAAGACTGACATTATATCGTATCTATTACTAAGTTGTTACAATACGATGTATGGAAATCTATTATGAAAAAATTCGAAGCTGATGATGTGATTACTGTTATCCCTACTGAAGCAAATCTTGGAGGTCTACTCGTAGATATGCACGGTATTAAATGATTCGTACCATTGTCTCAATTGGCTCCTATTCATTACCCAAGAGTAGAGGATGGTGATCAAGAAATAATCTTCGATAAATTATTGGATCTTATCGGAAAAGAACTCAAAGTAAGAATCATCAATATTGATGAAGATGAAAAGAGAATAGTCTTGTCAGAAAGAGAAGCGCTAAAAGAAGAAAGAGAAAACATCCTCAAAGATCTTGAAGTTGGAAAAGTATATGATTGAGTAGTAAGTGGACTTTCTTCATATGGATTGTTCGTGACTATTGGATGAACTGTTGAGTGATTGGTACATATCTCAGAAATTACCTATGGACACGTTAACAATATCGAGAAGCTTGGAACTATTGGTGACAAGATTAGCGTAAAAGTTATCGGATTAGAAAATGGTAAGATATCACTTTCTAGTAAAAAATTGAAGGATGATCCATGGACAGCATTACCAAAACAATACAAAGTTGGTGATATTCTCGAAGGAGAAGTTGTGAGATTCGTACCGTATGGAGTATTCGTTAGAGTCTTCCAAGATATCAATGGATTGGTGCATTTGAGTGAACTTTCTCAAAAATCTATCCAAAATCCAAATGAAGTCGTAAAACTTTGACAAATAGTTAAGACAAAACTTATCTTGCTCGATCCAAAAAATAGAAAGATCTGATTGAGTATGAAAGGTATCGGTGATGATAAAGCTCCAGAGGCTCCTGCCAAAACGCCAGTTGCTGCAGCTCCCAAAACTACAACAGATGATACACAAGAAGAAGTTGCACCAGCAAAAACTGAAAAGAAATTTGAAGGTAAAGGATTAGCTGGAATTGTCAAAAAGCTTTCTGAAGAAAAGCTTGAAGACAAAGCAAAGAGAATCACAGATAAGCTTGATAAAAACCCTGATAAAAAAGATAAGGTACTAGAAAAAGAAAAGAAAGTAGTTGCTAAAAAAGCAGTAAAAGAAGAAAAATCAGCTGCTAAAAAAACAACTAAAAAATAATAAGAATGCAGAATGTATAATTCATAATTCAGAAAATTAATTCTGAACTCTTCACTCTAAATTCTGAATTCGAAAAATGCCGTATGTCTACATGACTGCGGTATTTTTTCTTATCTAATCTTAGATGGACAAATTCTCTGTTTTTTTGATTTGTGATTTTCTCGTCTTATTTCTTGATTTTTTATACTGTATTGTTAAAATGTCAATTACATCGATTGTTTTTAAAATCATAAATTATTTCTCCCGAATATTTGGGATCATAATTTATGTATCAAAAATCATCGATATAAGTTCGATGTCATGAAAACTCTCAATACTTCGAGCTTTCATTGTATCTCTCTATAAACAAAATAAAAACAAAACTAACTTAAAAATACATATATGGAACAACAAAAAATTTTGGACCCTATTCCTTCTCATATTTTGGAAGCTGAGCTTAAAAATGCTCGTTTTGTGAAGGAAACTGAACATGGAGGGAATCATATTTATGTTTTCTCTGGGAAAGATTGTCCCTATCTTATGATGCAAATTGGTATCCTTCGCGAGATGTCTTTTAGACAAGGTGGAGGTGGTACAGGAAATGCTATAGATATCGATCGTTGGGATGAATTTGCTCATCCTGATTTCCCTGGACCGTATGCAACTAACGGTTTCAAACAATTGATTGTATGGGATCCTGACAACAAAGAAATTATAGGTGGCTATCGTTATGCTAAAATGGAGAATTTTATCAGTAAAGATCATACGTCTATTGATTCACCGACCATTGAATTATTCAATTGTTCTTTGAATTTTATCCGTATGTATGCTCCGTTTGCTATTGAATTGGGTAGATCTTTTGTCCAGCCTAAGTATCAGTGGCGCGCTGATTATGCACCACCTAGAAAGGCTATGTATGCACTCGACAATCTTTTTGATGGCTTGGGAACCTTGGTAGTTGATTTTAAAGACCAAGATATTCAGTATTTTTTTGGGAAAGTAACCATGTATAAGACCTATAATCGTCAAGCGCGCAATATGATTTTATATTATATGGAAAAACACTTTCCGGATACTCATACATTAGTGACTCCTAAGTCGGAACTTATTCCTCCTGGCTTGAAAGATGAGATTGATCTTCTTGAGTCTATCTTTGTCGGTAATACTGAACGGGAAGATAAACAGATTCTTATCAAATCTCTTCGTGAGGTCAAAGAAGGTATGCCTCCCTTATTTAACAAATATACGGAGATGTCACCGACTATGAAAGTCTTCGGTACTGCTATTAATCATCATTGTGGTGAGGTAGAGGAAACAGCAATTATGATTAGAATTGCTGATATCGTTGAAAAATATAAAAAAAATTATATCCGAAATTATTTTCAGAAAAAATTTAAACAATATTTTCATTGATATCATAGCCACCGGTTTTCCGTGTGGCTTTTTTTTATTTGAGACACAATTAAATTTCAACCGTAATCATTTCATTTTCTGGATCTCTAAATATGAGTTTATATGCTGTCAATTGCATAGGTTCTGTTTCTTGTTCATCTCAATATAAATAATCTCAAACGATTGGTAAACCGTGATGTGAGAGGTGATACCTAATTTGATGTGTTCTTCCTGTGAGGATTTCAAGATTCAATGTAATTGTTGTATCTGTTTTTTTTACTATCTTTATGATTTTTGTTATTCATATTTTGTTTATGGTATGTGGTAATTTCGCAATTACTAATTCTTGTATGATAAACCCCTCTGCCTTCGGCATCTCCCCTTGATAAGGGAGATTTTTTTCTATTTTATCTATAAATTTTTTTCCTTCCTCTGTGAGATATGCTGTTGTTCTATAAAATTTTTTTAATTCTGTTTCTTCTTTTTCATTAATATCTTTGCTCTCTGATTTTGCTTGAAATAATTTTTTGAAATGTTCCAATCATTTTTCCGTTTTTGCGATAATCATGAGTCCATCAGTATTCTTATCGAGTCTATGAATGAGTCCTGCTCTGATGAAATTTCAGATGGTTGGTAGATTTTTATAGGTATGATAGAGAAATCAAACGACTGATGGTTCATGAATTTCTCGTACCGTTTTGGGATGAGAAAGTACTCATTTGGGTTTATTGATGATGAGATAATCTTCTTTTTCAAGTATGACAGGAATTTTGATATCTGGCGCTTCGTCTAAGATAACGGGGGAGAGATATCTTTTTACATCGTCTATTTCTACGTCATCATTATGTTTCAACTGATATGATTTTTTTACTACTTTACCGTTTACTTTTATTCCTCATCTTTCAATGATATGATGAAAAAAGCTTCTAGAATAGGAAAATTCTTTACTCAATCGAGTATCAATTCTTTCTGTCTTGGTGACAGATATATCTCCAGATCCTTCATAAATGGTCATTTATTGGCTTATTTCCTGTTAAATATAGATATTGTATAATTTTTTTCTAAAAAAACAAGGGTATTCCCCCTTTTTGGTCGTAAAAACAGGGGCTAAAATTTGCAAAATTCAGAAAAAAGAATACAATTGACTATGGTTTTATATTGTAACCTATTTCGATGGAACCGAATCAAGTTAATCCATCTCCAGAAAATGCATGAATTCCTCAAGGTATTCCCACAGGAGTATTTGTTGCGAATAATCAAATCCCAGCACAAACACCTGTACAAAATACTGTTTCTGTTGCGCCAACACAGGCACCAATAGTTACTCCTGTAGTAGTGCCTGTAGCTTCACAAGCTGCACCAGCTCCTGCTACATCAACACCTACAGCACAACCTTCTGAAGGTGCTTTGGATAAAATTTTAAAAGGAATCGTAAGATTTTTTGCTAAAATTATGGGACAACCTGATCCTATTACTGGAGTTTCCAATGCTACTTCAGCAACTGCTCAAAAAGCGGAGAATATTATCGGTAAAGTTTGGGGTGCTGCCAATCAAGTAGTTGAAAAAGCTTCTGATGTTGCTGGTAAGGCAGTAAATACAGTCAATCAAGCTACTGAAAAGATACAACAAGTCATTCCTCAACAACCTGTTGCTCCTACAGCTCCTGTTGAATCTACACAACCAGTTCAACCAGCTCCTGTTCAACAGCCAGCCCAAGTAACACCACCAACCGTTTAAAAAATATTTTTCTTTACTAAAAAACTGTTCGCCTAGGCAACAGTTTTTTTAGTGGTAGAATTATTCTTTTTCTTCTATGAGTGCATCAATGAGTTTATCCATTTCTTCCATAAATTCTTTATCTTTATCGAGTCCATTTTTCTGGATTACTTCTAATACTCGATCTAATCTTTCTTGTTTCTTCTGGAGTTTTTTTATCATTTCATCATCTATTACCGTCAAATCTATCGGTTCTGGTATGGTCATTTATATATTTTTTTATAAAGTAAATCCTACTTTTTTATATATTTCTTCAATCTTTTTCTGTGCTAACTCGTTTACTTTTTGAGTATTTTTCTTTACGAGATCTATAATTTCTTGATCCGATATTTCTGCATATTTTTTTTGTATAGGTTGTACAAATGCAAGTATTTTTTCGTAGAGATAGTCTTTTGCATCTTTATAGCTTAGTCCTCCTGCTTCATATCTCTTTCTTAATATTTCATCTTCTTCGGGAGTCAAAAATAATTTGCAGATTTTATAGACGTTGCATTCATCAGGATTTTTGGGTTCCTCGACTGTCAGGGTGCTCGTCGGGATCTGTTTTACTCTTTTGAGAATAGTTTTTTCGTCATCGAGAAGTCAGATATAATTGTTATATGATTTACTCATCTTACGTCCATCGACTCATACTATCAATCCAACTTCTGGTTTGATGTATGGTTCAGGGATTTTGAATGTTTCTCCAAAGGCATTATTGAATTTCATGGCTATATCTCTCGCGTATTCTACGTGTTGTTTCTGGTCCTTTCCTACAGGTACAATATCTGTATCATACAATAAAATGTCGGCAGCCATTAAAATAGGATAACAAAATACTCCAACGTTAATTTCTTTAGCTCTACCTTTATCTAAAGCTTCTTTGTAGGAATGCATTCTTTCCATGAATCCCATATGTGTTATACAGGTCAAAATCCGGTTGAGTTGTGCATGACCTGGTATCTCTGCAGGGTTATAAATCATGAATCTTGATAAGTCGGCCCCACAAGCTGCATAAAGTTTGAGAATATTTATAGAATTTCTTCTTAATATTGTTGGGTCTTGAATATTATTAAATGAATGCATGATTGCTAGAAAAAAAAATATCTCTGCATCAGGAAATTTTTTGGCAAGATCCAATATAGGTTTGACCGCTCAAAAATAATTTCAGATGTGAATTTGATAATCTGTTGCTTGAAGTCAGGTTAAAATCCTCATAATTCCTTTAATATATAAGTAAAATTAGACTCATTTGATATGTACTGTTTTGATGAGTTAATTCAATGCATAATTGTAAATTTTCGCTTGAAATGTGTCAGTAAATATATATATACATCACACGCCTGTGAAAGCAGGATATTTTGTCTTTATATTTACAAAAATATTGGGGAATCGTCTAACGGTAGGACAGCGGACTTTGACTCCGTCAGTCTAGGTTCGAATCCTAGTTCCCCAAGACTGAAATGCTTGGGACAAGCCCCAAAGTGAAAACTTTGGACAAATCCAAGACTGAATTTATGACATTGCGGGATAGAGAAACGGTATCTCGTTGGGCTCATAACCCGAAGACAGGTGGTTCGACTCCATCTCCCGCAACCAAAAAAATATATAGATTCGATAGAATAGTACTGATCGGGAGTAGCTTAGCTGGTAGAGCGTCTGACTCTGAATCAGGAGGTCCTAGGTTCGAATCCTAGCTCCCGAGAATACACCCATGCCGGGGTGATGGAATGGTAGACATGCTTGGCTTAGAACCAAGTGCCGTGAGGTGTGCAGGTTCGATCCCTGTCCCCGGTAAATAATAAAACAAGAAAACGTTATTTTAAGTTGAAAATACTGTCTGAATTCGTATAGCTTACTACATTGCAAAAAAACAGACATTCCGAGGTAGCTCAGTTGGTAGAGCAAGTGACTGTTAATCACTGGGTCGTGGGTTCGAGTCCCTCCCTCGGAGTTTATATATTATATTATGCTTTATACCCTTATACACACATTAGGATGCCAATCACAAAATCAGCTAAAAAAGCCGCTAAAAGATCACTTGTGTTCCAGAAAAGGAATAATGAATTTAAACTTAGAATGAAAATGGCTATCAAAAAGTTTTTGAAAAGCATAAGTAAGGCTGAGAAAGTTTGACAAGAAGACCTTAACAAAGTGTACAAATTCATAGATAAATGTACAAAAGTAGGTGTTATCAAAAAAAATACTGCATCTAGAAAGAAATCTAGAGTTGCAAAAGCTTTTGCTAAACAAACTGCGTAGCAAACGCTTATTTGCCGACTTAGCTCATTCGGTAGAGCAACCGCCTTGTAAGCGGTAGGTGATCGGTTCGAATCCGATAGTCGGCTCCATAAAAATTAATATATCACATGGAGTGGTAGTTCAGCTGGTTAGAACGCCTGCCTGTCACGCAGGAGGTCGAGGGTTCGAGTCCCTTCCATTCCGCCATAAAATACATTACAATCTATTATAATCCATTGGGAATATCTATCTGGTCTCATCGTCTAACGGTTAGGACAGAGGACTTTCAATCCTCCAATCGGGGTTCGATTCCCCGTGGGACCGATTAAAAAAATTAAGCCAAACATGTTATGGGTGATTAGCTCAGTTGGCTAGAGCATCTGCCTTACAAGCAGGGGGTCATAGGTTCGAGTCCTATATCACCCACCATTAAAAAATTATTTAGTCTCATCCAACAACGGGTCTATAGCTCAGTTGGTTAGAGCAATCGGCTCATAACCGATTGGTCGTTGGTTCGAGTCCAACTAGGCCCAGATTAAACTATCAGAATAACTAATTAAAAAAAACTTGATTATTTATTCGTAATTAGTATTTATTCATTGCATTAGCTTTGCGGGTGTAACTCAATTGGCTAGAGTGCCTGCCTTCCAAGCAGACTGTTGCGAGTTCGAGTCTCGTCACCCGCTAATGTAATCAATACACAAGGATCTGATGTACTTCAGGTTTTTTTGTTTATGTAAAAAAACTGAATCGCTAGGACTCAGTTTCTCTTTCTAAAAAATTATTTCTACTTTTATTCTTCTTTATTTTTTCTTTGATATTTGCGATTAAAAATTTCTGGAATATAAAATTCTTCTTCAGGTAATTCTAATATCTCTTGTAAAATAGTTACTATATCTTCAGAAATTACTGATTTGTTTATTTCTAATAATTTTAAAAATTGTTCTTTGGGGTGATCCTTAAAAAAAATATCATGTAAAGCATCATGTTTTTTTCTTTCTATTCCGATTTTATTCTCTTTTATATGTACATTATATATTTCTCTTTTATATGTACATTATATATTTCTCTTTCATCTTGAGGAAAAATGTGATGTGTACTTTCTTTATTCATTTTTCTTGTATATATTATTATATAAACACATTAACATATCTTACATATTTTATTTTTTAAGTCAATCTTATATAATTTTATTTATGAAAAAACTGAGCACAACAGCTCAGTTTCTATTATATCTGTTTTTGTTTTATTACTTACTCAGTGTTTCCCCAAAGGTTATTGTTTCTGGTGTTGGATTGTCGATATTTGGATTGGGACCTGTTCTAAATGGGAAGTCTTCTGGGATATAATATCCTTTTATCTGACTCAAACACTTCAATACGTTTGTTTGCCAGTTGATTGGACTAGATGCGTAAATTTTTCCATCTTTATTTCCATATCTAGATAATTGATTGATAGTGTGATATCCTCATAAGAAAGCATTATTCAATGTCACAGGAATAGCTCTTGCTCATCCGTATGCTGACGTAAATGGAACTCTGTCTCATCTATCATTGTTTCCTACGTTACCGATGTTTGCGTTGGTACTGAGATATCTACCAAGTGTACTTTCTGCAAATGCAATACAGATTACCATATCTTTATCGATATTAGTATCTTTGACTACATCTTCTCGGAATGCTACTTGTCTGTATATTCCTACACCGTATCTTACAAGAAATTGACTTTCTCTTTTTGCTAGAGAAGTTCCTGTCATTAATTCAAGATTGGTTATATCTATAGGTCTTGCATATTTATCTCTCAAATATTTGATTTGATATCCTTCAGGTAATGCTTCTTTGTCTTTTACAATACTTGCGTCTAATATATCAAATGGATCCATTGCAATACCATCTTTGAAAATTTCGAAAGTAAGATTTGCTCCTTTGGAAATAAATCCTGCACCTCTTGTTCCTGGTTCTCCTCAACTATATCATATAAGTTGACCTCTTCTTACAATATCTCCTGGTTTGACAACTGTTTTGTTCAAATATTGGTATACGGTAACATATCCATCTGTGTGTACTATCATTGTTCGATTGATTCCTATTTCGTCATTGTCGGCTACAAAATATGCAATACCATTACGACTTGCATATACGGGTGTTCATTGTGTGGCTTGTATTTGTATTCCTATATGTGGTACTCCATATTCTTTTTGAAAGGCTACATCACCGAAATATGTTTGAATCTTTTCGATAGGGTAGAGTGGCCATGCCAATGGATACGCTTGATTATCTTCTTCTATTGCGTTAAGTAATGATACCTTTTTTTCCATATCAAAATCTACTTTGTATACTCATTTTTTGATATCTTTTACTAATTCTACTGTTTTATCGTAAACTCATTTTGTACTTTCAAAGAAGTTGTTCATAGTTAATTGTTTTTGTGTCGTATCATTTTGATAGAGTTTCATAAATTGAAGTAGGTAATTTTTCTTTTGTTGGAGTTTTTCTATCTCAATCTGATATTGTTCTATCGTATCTTTTGTTTTTGATTTCAGATCATTAAGTTTTTTAATCGTCTCAAGTTGTGCTGTTTCATTGTCTTGAAAATTACTCATTAGGTCATTGAGTTGAACCATCATTGATTGTACCATATAATCATTGGCAAGTGTTACAGGAACATTGTCAGAATTAACTAATAATTTTATTTCATCAATTTTGTTTGTTTCTTCATCATAGAGTTTGTTGTCTAATTTATAAATGAAATTGGAAAAATCCTCTATGTATTGTTTTGTATCTACCATACCTGATCTTGATGCTTGGATATCTTTGTAGGTAAGAAGCATAAGTTTTTTGTATGTAGTTATTTTTTGGAGTTGTTCACTGATAGTGTCTGTTGTTTGGTTGATAGTTTGAATGACATTTACTATTTCTGTTCTTGTCGCTCTATATTTGTCAGAAATGACATTACCCGTACCTCTTTCCTTTGCATCAAGTGCATAAAGCTCTTTGACAACACCATCAAGATTCGCTTTGAGATCTTGCATATTTTCTGTTGCACTTTGTACATCAAAATCAGTCACTGCAGCAGCAGTTGTATTGAGTTCTTGTGCTCCACATAAGCTGAATCATCCTATGATTAATACGAGTAATGTGAGTCAAAATTTCTTTTTCATTGATACTATGAAGAATATAAATTGCTTGAATGTATACTACAATTATACTCCTCAATAGCTAAATAACAAAAAAAACTGGCTTTATGTACCACTAATACTTGACAGAAATGCTAAAATATATTGAATTGTGTTAATTTTCATAAATTATGAATATGGCAGGTAACCTATGTTAGGGTAGTTGTTTCTGAGAAATATCTGAAGCATCAAATTTTCTTATAAAGAATGGCATTAATAGAAGTACCATACCAAAGAAAAAAAAACTTATCTTCATACCCAATACTTGATTGACATAGTCTGATGTGAGCATAATAATGAAAACAATTATATTTGTCATAATTCCATAGGCAACGGATCCATATTCTTTTCTATGATCATCTCCTATATGAAAAAAATATCTTCATTCTAGCAAGTTTACGGCAATCCCAAAGAAAACTCCCACAAAGAATCAGAAGAATTTTAGGGTTATATAATATTCATATTTGTCTATAATATGTGGAAAATAGATGGTCGTGAGTCAGAAAATGATAGTAAATACCATAGCTATGGTTTTTCTTTTTCTCAAGAAAAATGCTGATATAATATGACCAAGAATTGCGCCTAAAAATGATACTATAAGTATATTAATTGAACTCTTTGGTGTTCTCTGGAAGATATCAACTCCCATTTCCAACATCTTTTGTCCAATAGCTGTAGATATTGCTCGTAAGGCCCCAATGGGCAACAATAATCGTACATATTTTTTTATAATTCATCCTATATTAGGTAAAGAATGTCTTAATGTCTGTATAAATGGTTTGGTCTCAAAATGAGTGTCGTAATCCATAAGCATTGTTATTAAACTTGATACTACTAGTAGCCCTATGATAAGTTGAAATCCATTGGTACCTCGTTTTGCAAAAATACTAAATCATAGGTAACTTCACAGTAATATCCCTACTAATATAGCAATATTTATTATTCCATTTATTTTTGCTTCTCATGTTTCTGATTTTTGTATTTCAATACTAAGAATAATAGATTTTATTACTAATCGAAGACCGTAAGCAAAACCTATCCCACTTACCAAAACGACAAATATTCGAAAAGGATAATATCCAAGGGCGTTTCCTATGGCTAAACAGAATATCGCAATAAGTCATGCAAAAATAGTGATATTTTTTTTGCGAAATGTATACGCTAGTGCAGATCATACAAGATACGAAGCCATTCCTCATAAACTTAAATATCCTGCTATTTCTTCTAATGATATGTGTGCATCTTTGAGATATGATCGAAGAAAAAATTTGAGCATAGAAACAAATACGCTTCGTAAAAATGTTATCGCTACAAAAATAATAATATTTTTATGTTTCATGTTCGTTATATTTTATAAAAAAGTTTTTCTATATGCCTGTGCTGTTTTTTTATATGCTGTATCGTCTAACCATGTACGATTTTCTGATTTTGTTTGACTTTGGATATGAACTCCTGCATTTGGTATAAGATGAAAATGGAGATGGTTGATAGATTTATTGATTAATGGGTCTTTTACTAGTCCATCTCTGAGCAACAAACTTACATCTTTATATTTGCTATGGAGCTTTTTTGCTCGTATATCTACCAATTTATGCATTTCTAGAAGTTCGGCATGGGTGAGTGTCATCAACAGGTTTGCATGTCTTTTGGGTACAATCAATAGATGATGTTTTACATATGGTGCACGAGCTGGAATTACAAAAAAATATTTTCCTTCTTGTAACATATGTTCTGGTTGTTCATGGCAGAAAGGGCAGGTGTGTGTTTTCTCTAGCTTTCTTACGACGGTAATGTATTTCATACTATTATAAAGTATAAAAATTAGACAGGTTGTATATTAAAAAATTCTATGTGAATTACAAACTAAGATTATTGGTCTATTTCTATTGTCTGGTCTCGAATATCCATTTGTTGAATTTGTTGGCTATGGGTAATAGTATAAAATTTGATCTCTCTTTGTTTTACAAAATCTTCCAACATATCTGCTACTTTCCCCACTGTATCAGCATCAAGATTGTTGATTGTTTCATCTAAGAAGAGAATAGGTGAGTTGATATATGATGAGATTGCTAGCATTCGTACGAGTTTCAAAATAATTCTTTGTCCTCAGCTCAGACTCTTGGTGTCTCTTTCTCCTTTGGAATCTATTATTTTGGCTTCTAATTCTACTTTATCTGCGTCATTCTTTAGTTGTAGACTGATTTGATATTCTACTATCTGAGCAAGATAATTATTGATGATATCATTCAAAATTGGTAAATGATCCTGGAGAACAAGTAATAAAAGTTCTTTGGAAAAAATATTGTAGAGATTCCCCAGTATTGTTTCTTGTTCTTCTAGTTTTTGTCTTTCAAGTTGATGCTGTTTAAATTCATTCACGAGCATATCGATATCATGGTAATATTGTTTCATGGCTTCATGGTTTTTTTCTATACGTGCTGTTGTACTTGTATCTATTTTCTCTTTTTCTTGTTCTAACTTTTTCCATTCTTGCTGTTTTTCTTCTATGATGCTTACAAGGTCTTTTAATTGTTTTTCTACTATTTCTTTTTGAGTAATCGCTTTTTGGAGCTGTATTTTTCGTTCTTCACTTTGTTTGACTTCTTGTTCTCGTTCGTTTATATTTTTGTCCAATTCTTTAATCTCTTTGTCTTGTTTTGTATATTCTGTGTAATGTTTTTCAATCTCCTTGTATTGAATATCATTCAAAAATGCTTTGATGTTTTCAATATTTTTTTCTACTTCTTGTTGTTGTTTTTCTAATTCTTGAATTTTTTTATCATCTTTTTTTACTTCTTGTGTGCTCAATGATTTTATTTCTGTCTGCAGTTTTTTTATCGTCGATTCTATCTGTTCTTGTTGATCAGTGAATCACTTTTTTTGTTGATCTAATTGATCAAATGTCTTCTTGTTAATTATCTTTATAAATGGGCATGGTAACTCTATTTTCTCACATGCAAAGGTCGCTTGCGTGTCGATGTTTTTTTCTAATTCTTTCAAGGTATTCAAAATATTTTTCAACTGATGTTCTTGATCGAATACTTTCTCTTCGAGATGTTTTTTTTTGGTGTCTATTTTTTCTGCGTCGTTTTTTATTATGAGTTGTTCGTTTTTTATCTGTAATTGAATATTTTTTATCTCTTCACTTCATTTTTTACCTTCGTTGATAAGTTTTTGTATCAAAAAATAACTATTTAAAATTGTAATATCTGGTTCTTTCTCAATATCGGTCTCTATGGATTGTTGTGTAATAAAATTCCATATGTCTTTTTTTGAAATCTTATTTTCATTGTTATTTTGCTGTACAATGATGTCTGATTTTTGTTTTTTCAGTAATTCTATCTTTTTTTCGTCGATATTTTCTATTTTTTTTTGTAATGCTGAAATACTTATGGAAAGCTCTTTTTCTGCTGTTTGTTGGTCTTTGAATTTTTTCTGTTCTTGGATAATATCTTTTTGAATCGTTTCTCATTGATGATAGAATTTTTGTTCCTGTGATTTTTTATCCTCAATGTAATTTTGGAGATTTTTTTCTCGATCTGTAGGAAAATCTTTAAGTGAAAAATCAGTTATCTGTATTTTTTCTTCTATCATTTTCCGTTCATCAAAAAATTGCTGATAATTTTCTGTATTGATAGCATTACCCAATAATTCTTTCGTAGTATCGAAGGTAGAAATATAGTTCTGGATATTGTTTTTTAATTTTTCATCGTATTTGGAGATATCTGTCGTCGCTTTGATTTTATATCGTATTTCTCTTTTTTTGTCTGCCAAAACTTCTTTGGCTTCATCGATTCACATAAGATTAAATACGTTTTTTAATATCGTAAGTCTATCGAGTGGTGTCAGTTCAAAAATATTGTCAGAATCTTGCATCAAAAATATAGTATTCATGATGACTTCTCTCGGTGGCAAGAAATTTTGAAGGTTTTGTTGAAGATCAGTTTCATTTTTGAAGGTAATTTCATCACATTTCAATCCTGGCTGTTTTCTGAGTATATCTTCGATATCTATATTATTTTCCAATGGTTTGTGTTCATTAAAATCCGGTAGAGTTCACTCTAAAGTATATAATTTTGATTCACAGGAATCCTTAGATTTACCCTTTTTAATATTTCTGGTTATGAGATAGACTGTTTGATTTACTTCACAGATAACCTTGATAAACCCCTCTTTGGACTTGGTGTTTAAAATATTTCTGGAGCTATATTTGTATAATCCATAGATTGGGCCATCGAAAAATAAAAAGCTCTTCCCTGATCCAATAGGTGCTTTGATAAGCATTTTTCCGCTATTGAAAAAAACGCTCAAGAGTTTGTCCTGGAATGGTCATATGTTTTTGTAGGAAATGGCTATGAGATTGAGCACTTTCGTGGTTTGATATAAAATTGGTGTAGCAAGAGCATACGGTAATTTCTAGGGTTTTCAAGAAAAAATCTTGTATAATTTATTTTAAATGTCAATCTTTTATGTTTGAGTAGGGGGTATTTTTTTGGCTTTTGAGGTGTTTTGGAGTATACTACTATAGATATTGAATTTATCATTGTCTGTTATGTATGTATTGAATACACGAACATCATCTTGATCAACCACAAAAACGTTCATTTTTCCGTGAGATAAGAACTTTCGGTATTTTTTTCGCTGCTGTGTTTGTTATCATCCTGGTATTTACCAATTTCAACTTATTTGCTTATAATTTTCTTGGATTGTTTGCTAATGAAATACATCCTGTAGCACCTATCAGTACATCTATCATTTCTGAAGATGGTAATATTTCTAGTATTGTCGATACTGCACAAAAAAATGATATAGAAATCCAATGATTACTCAAAAACTATCAACAGACTACCGATGCAAATACATTGACTCCATCTACAGAAGAAATTCTTCAATCCCATCTGATGGATTATGATTTTTCCTTCAATACCGTTCCCCCAGTAGATAGAATTATTATTCCATCATTGGGACTTGATGTACCTATCGTCACCAATGAAAATATGGCGCCTACAGATTTTGCAGCAGCTGACTTTGACAAAGAACTTGAAGAAGGGGTTGTTAAATATCCTACGACCCCAGCTCCTGGAGAAGAAGGAAATACCTTGTTGTTTGGTCATACTAGTTATGTCATCTGGAAAACAAATCCCTATGGAACTATTTTCAAAGATCTTCCAAAACTCAAAGATAGTACATTGATCCAAATTCTCCGACAAGGAAAGTTGTTTGAATACAAGGTTATCGATCTCTTTATCGTAAATCCAAAACAAGTAAATGCTCAATATATGACGTACCAGAATGCTGGTGGTAGTTATATTACTTTGATGTGATGTTATCCACTTGGTACAGATAGTAAAAGAATTATGGTTGTAGCAAAGTTGATAGATAAATAAAATTTTCTCAAACAATATTTTAATAAAAATTTAAACGCTCCGCTTGGGTCACTTTTTGGCATCGCCCCAAAAACTGACGACTTGTCTGCGCAAGCAGGAAAAACTCTAGCCAGATACAAATATGACAACCTGTCATTTTATCATGAAGAATTATCTATCTCACTTTGTTCCCCCCGTAGTACTACGGGGATTCACTTCAGTTCGATTATATTAATTGCTTCGAATTTGGGGAGTGTCGGGTCGTGTATCTGTCGATTGTGATACAGTATTGCAATTTCTTAGGAAAAAAGTATAGATAGACCAATCGAGATATAGTTTTTAATACAGACTTTCTCAGAGGGTCTTTTTTTTAAAATGTTTATATATACCAATGAAAATCAGAAATATCGCTATTATCGCCCATGTAGATCATGGAAAGACTAGTTTAGTCGACCAATTGTTGACGCAGTCTGGTACGATGAAAATGGCTGAAGATCAAAATCTTATCATGGATAGCAATGACCAGGAGAGAGAAAGAGGAATTACGATTTATTCCAAAAATACTTCTGTAAATTACAAATGAGATGTAATCAATATTATCGATACTCCCTGACATGCTGACTTCTGAAGTGAGGTAGAGAGGGTGTTGAAAATGGTCGATAGTGTATTGCTTCTTGTCGATGCCTATGAATGACCGATGCCACAAACTAAATTCGTACTTAAAAAATCTTTGGAACTTGGACTCAATCCTATCGTTGTTATCAATAAAATCGATAAAGAAACAGCTAGACCAGTATGGGTAATCAACCAGTTATTTGATTTGTTTTTTGTACTTGGAGCTACTGATATACAAGCAGATTTTCCTATTATTTATTGTAGTGCAAAGGGAGGATATGCGTTTGATGATATGAAGGATTTTGAAGAAGCAAAAGAACATTGAAATATATTCCCTATTTTTGATTTGATAGAAAAAGCGGTACAACCTGCACCAGATTATTCTGACAAACCTTTCCGCATGCAAGTTGCTAACCTAGGATATGATGACTTTATCGGAAGACTCGGTATCGGAAGAGTATATGAATGAACGGTCAGTCAATGACAAGAAGTTGTTGTCTTTGATAATGATGGTAACAAAAGAAAAGGAAAAATAACTAAAATATTCACCACGCTTGGAATCTCGAGAGTGGAAACTAAAACCTGACTTTGTGGTGATATCGTTACTATCGCTGGTATCCCAAATATTTATGTGGGAGAAACTATAGGAGTAGAATGATGTGAACCGTTTCCACCTATCAAAGTAGATGCACCCACATTGACGATGGATTTTTTGGTAAATGATTCACCATTTGCTGGTAAAGAAGGAAAATTAGTTACCTCAAAAAATATCCAAGAAAGACTGCACAAAGAATTGCAGACTAATGTAGGATTGGAGATAGATTTTGAAAAATGAGGAAATAGATTCGCGGTTTCTGGTAGAGGAGAACTTCACTTATCTGTGCTTATCGAAACGATGAGAAGAGAATGATTTGAACTTCAAGTCTCTGCACCACAAGTAATTTTCAAACAAGTAGATGGTAAAAAAATGGAACCGATAGAACATGTAGTGATCAACGTTGATGAAAAATTATCTGGTACGGTTATAGATATGATTGCAAAGAAAAAATGACAAATGACAAATATGTTTACCGTAAATGGAATTAGTACCTTGGAATTTGAAGTACCGACAAGAGGATTGCTCTGATTCAGATGAAGTTTTGTTTTGGTGACTAGAGGAGAATGAATTATGTATAGTTCGTTTTCTCATTACGGAGAATATAGAGGAGAAATCCCAAAGAGGACAACAGGTTCTATGATTAGTCAGGAAAATGGAAAATGTATGAAATATAGTATTTGGAAGCTTCAAGAGAGAGGTAAGATCTTTATCCTTCCCCAAGCGGCCATGTACGAAGGTATGATCGTCGGTGAAAGCGCAAAACCAGGAGACATGACTGTCAACCTTACCAAGAATAAACAACAGACCAATGTCAGAGAAAGTGGAAATGATGAATCTATGCGATTGGAACCTATTATTCCTTTGACGCTTGAAGACTCATTAGCATATATTAGTACTGACGAATATGTAGAAATCACGCCAAAAAATATCAGACTGAGAAAGGTATTTCTTACAGACTCAGATAGAAAAAAGAATGGACTAAAAAAATAATACTATACTTCATTTCAAAAAAAAGCCCGGAAGGGCTTTTTTTATATTAGTGGTTATATTGCTTCGTGTGAAATATATGTGCTTGGTTTGCTGTAGTTTCTGGTGAAAGTAAGAGTACTTCTGAATTACCGAAATGAAATTTAACTAAAACTTCTTTTCGATCTAGATTATAATATGCAGTATATAACATTTTCCCAAAATCACCATGCGTAGCTATGAGTATGTTTTCGTTGCTATGTTTCTCTTCTATATATGTTAAGGCTTTTTGGGCTCTTTCAATCAATTGGGGAAATGTTTCTGCTCATTCTGCAGTAATGAAATAGGTTATGATATCGGCTTTGATAATATTTGGTGCACATAATTTTTCTATATCTTTGATGAGTTTCCCTGTCATGATTCCAAAATCACGTTCAATGAGTATATCTAGCTTTTCTGGTTGGTTTATTCCTAAGTGATCTGTAATTATTTCTCCCGTCTGATATGCTCTTTGTAATGGTGAGCTATATGCTTTATCGATATGTATATCTGCTTCTTTGATTGATTGTGCTAGTTCTTTTGCTTGGTCGATTCCGAGCTGAGTGAGTGGTAAATCACGATGTCCATTAAGAATTCCGTTAGCATTGTCTTTGTTTTGGCCGTGTCTAACGATGTATATCTTTGTCATATATTTTATGCTAATGTATAAATTAATAACTTCTTGCGAATAATACTCTTCTCGTACTTGGTTTGCCTGTATAGATACAAGCTCCAGTTTCATCTACTTGATCAAATGGCAGACATCTCACAGTTGCAGCAGTTTCTTCTTTGATCTTGTCAGCGGTTTCTGCTGTCCCATCTCGATGTGCCATAACAAATCCTTGTTGGATTTTTTCTTTGAATTCTTCATAGGTATCTACAGTGTAGGTATGTTCTTCTCTAAATGCAGTATTTTTCTTTAATAAATTGTTCTGTGCTTTATAGAGATATTGATCGATATGAAGATCTACATCTTCTATCTTGATACTTTCTTTTTCTCCTGATTCTCTTTTGAATACTTCTACCATACCACTTGCGATATCTCTTGCTCCGACGGTGATTCTGATAGGTACTCCTTTGAGTTCATATTCATTGAATTTTCGTCCTGCGGATTTGTTACTATCTTCATCAATTTTTCGTTTGAGTGGAATGCTGTCTTTGAAATATTTGGAATGGAAATCGAGTTTAGTGGTCTCGAATCTTTCGATAAGTGGTTGGATATAGTCTTTGATCTGTTGAAGTTCTTCTGGTGTTTTAAAAATAGGAACGATAACGACGTGGAGTGGTGCTAGTGCTGGTGGTAAGATAAGTCCTGTATCGTCAGAGTGTGCCATGATAAGTCATCCAATAAGTCTTGTCGAAACTCCTCGTGATGTTGCGTACACAAATTCTAATTCGTTTTTTTCATTGGTGAATTTTACATCAAAAGCTTTGGCAAAATTTTGTCCGAGGTTGTGACTCGTACCTGCTTGTAATGCTTTTCCGTCTTGCATCATCGGCTCAAATGCGTAGGTGGCTACTGCGCCAGCAAATTTATCATGTTCTGGTTTGGTACCTAGTCTAGGTGAAATAGCCATGAAATTTGTACAGAAATCGTTGTAGACATCCAGCATTTTTCTTGCTTCTGCATCAGCATCTTCTGCACTTGCGTGAGCGGTATGTCCTTCTTGTCGTAAAAATTCTGCGCTTCTCAAAAACAATCTTGTCCTCATTTCTCGTCTTACTACATTAGCTCGTTGATTGATAAGCAATGGTAAATCGCGATAGGAATGAATCCAATCCTTATAACTATTCCAGATAATTGTTTCTGATGTCGGTCTCACGATAAGTTCTTCTTCGAGTTTTGCTTCTGGATCTACGACAATTCCTTTCCCATTAGGATCGTTCATAAGTCTATAATGCGTCACTATAGCACATTCTTTTGCAAAATGTTCTACATGAGAAGCTTCTTTATTTAAAAAAGATTTTGGGATAAATATCGGAAAATATGCGTTTACATGTCCTGTATTTTTGAACATTCTATCGAGTATATCTCTGATGTTTTCTCGAAGTGCAAATCCATACGGTTTGATAACCATACATCATCTTACTGCAGAAGTCTCTGCTAGCTCTCATGCGAGCTGATTGTACCATTCACTGTAATCTTGTGCTCTAGTTGTTAGTTTTGCCATTATATCGTGTTAAAATGTTAAAATGTTGCAGGTTAAAAGGTTGAAGTATTTTAGTTTTTTTGTATGGAAAAGAGCTGAATTATCAAGACGATTACTTCCATTAAATACTACTTCAAACGCTCCGCTGGGCTTACTTTTGGCAATGCCCCAAAAGTACCCTTTGACTTCGCAAAGGACGAGAGCAAAAATGCTTTCCAGATGCAAACCCAACAAACTGTCGTTTCATTATGAATGATATGTTTATCTCACCTCATTCGCACACATTCGTATGACTCATTTCGGCTCGAACATATTTATTGCTTCGAATATGGGGAGTGTCTTGTCATGCATCTGGTTTGTATTTTAGTTGATTGTTCTTTTAAAAATAAAACAAAAAAAACTCCCCGCAGTTGCGAAGAGCTTTCGTGATAAAAATCAGATATATTATTTTTTTCTTTTAAGAAAGAATCCTGTAACAAGAAGAATACCAAGTACGATCAAAAGCATTCCACCAATAAACTCTCTCATGTAGTATATTCATCAGATTAATAAGATAATACCGATGATAGTGAAAATCTTTTCTTCTGTAGTAGCTACTTCTCGTCGAGTTCCAATTTTGCTTCCAAATTCTTTACCTTCAGATTTGATAACCTTTGCTTCTTTTTCGAAATTTTTTGCAAAAGTTTTTGCTTTAGTTTCTACAGTACTTACTGCTTTTTTGACTGTTGCTTTTTTGATAGGTTTTTTTGTTGGCATTACATACATATGTAAAGGTATAAAAGGTTATCTTCAAGATATAGAAATTATGGGTGTTTGCAAGACGTAATGATTTGTAATTTGGACTTCGTCCGTAATATGTCGTAATATGAACTTAGCGAATTACAATCTAATCTGCATTTTTGAAAGTGGTTGTTTAACTGCCATTTTATTTTTTGATCTTATAAATAATCCAAGTGAAATGATTCTTCTTACTACACTAATCTCTTCTAATAATTGTTTGTCGATATACTTTTCTGAGTAAAGTGGAAAGTGTTTGAGGTGAATTGAATCTCCTTCAACTTTCCCTTTTGTTGTGAATTTTTGTAATTCAAGATAGATATGTTCACTTACAAAAGGTGCAAATGAAGCACATATTTTCATATAGCTTTGTAAGACTTCAAATAAGGTATTAAATGCTGAACGTTTGTCGTGATCCATTCCTGATGCTCGGAATCTTCTTCTTGATCTTCTGATAAATCGATTATTTAATTTTTCAATAAATCATAGAACTAATTTTGCACTGGTATCAAGGAAGTATTTATTCATTTCTTGTTCGACTTGAATACCCAAACTATGAAGCTCTGCAAGTATCCGTTTGTCTAATTCGTTATCGATACTATAGGTAGGAAGCTTAACTACTTCGAGTTTGTCGAGTGATGCTTTCGTATTGTAGAGTGTTGGTCGAAGTTCGTTAAAGTTTACGTCGTGGGAAATAATCAGAATATTTTGTCCTGCTCATTTTTTAATCAAATTTTTATATACGCCTATGGTATCCATTGTTTCACCTGATCGTAGTTTTTCATCTGTCTTTATTTTTACTTTTTTACCTCTATATTCTTTCATGATATGTGCTACTTCTTCAGCTGTCTGAACTGTTCTAAGTGATGGACTTGCGTAGATGATGTCTGGATTTATTCTCAATACTTGTTCAATAAATTTGGGATCTTTCATCGCTTGGATCCCTTCTTCTGCGAGTGGATGATCCATCAATTGTCCGTTTGCTTTTGCATGTCTCATAAAATAGAGTGCAGTATTATCTGTTGTCCACTTATCTACATTTGCATAGGTTTCGAAAAATTTATATCCATTCATGATAGAAGCGGTAAAGTCTTTGTAAACTTGTTCCACTCATTTTTCTGAAAATTTTATTGATTCGGCCTTAACTCCTGGTGAAGCCAGAAGGTATAGTCTGTATGCATCTGTTCCATATTTACCAAAAAGATATTCTGGATCTGGATAATTTTTTAATTTTTTTGCCATTTTTTTACCATCTTCAGCTAGTATCATTCCATTAATAATTACGTTGTTATACGAATTTTTTTTCATTACGGCATTTCCACATACATGCATACCTCTAAACCAACCTCTGGTTTGATCTAGTCCTTCGATAATGAAATCAGCAGGATAAATTAATTCAGAATTCAGAATTCATAATTCAGAATTTTTTTCTCATGTGTAACCACATTGACCGAATGGCATTGATCCTGATTCAAATCGACAATCCATTACTTCTGGAATTCTGCGATATTCTTTGTTTCATTTTTTAAATCGATAACTATCTACGTATGGTTTATGTAGATCCATTTCTTTATTCCTATTGTTATCTCGATAACGAACAACAATTTGTCCGTTGTTTGGATTATATTCTTGTTTTTTTGTCAGATAATCAAAATCCTTAAATGTTTGTTGTATCAAAACAACAGAATCTCTATGGGTGATGCTTACGATAGTTTTTGTCGCAAACTTCTCGTTCACTTCTAGTGTATATGCTCTACATCTTGCCATTACATCATCAATACATTCTCCTTCTGGGGTTAATTTTTCGTTTGTCGGTTTACTTATCGTCAAGTGAGCTGGGAATATCTGGTCTTGTAATTCAGGCACAATAAGGTCTGTCGTTCTGAAGTCAACATAAATTTTTTCGTTGATTTCAAAAAGTTTCTGAGTCGAAGTATCTTGAATATATTGTTGAATCTTTTTTTCGTCTCGAAGATTCTGATATATTTTTTGGATGTCTTGATATTTTTTCTGTATATCTCACATACTGTCAGGAAATTTCTTTTCCAAAAAAGGAAGCACAGTTTGGAGCGATCTTGCCAATGGAGTAATGATAACTACTCGATCTTCTTTTTTCAATGAAGCGAGATATTTACTTGCTACTTTGGCTTGTTTAAGTCCATTTTTATTGAGCTCTGTCTTGCTATAACTATCGTGGGTATGTGTTTCGTTATATACGGTCTCTCCATGTCTGATGATGATATTTTTAGTTATATTTTGTGATCCTGTTCTTGTTCCTTGGTAGATTTCATCTAATGTTCCTGCTACGATAATGTCTTCTGGTTTTTTGGTGTTTTCCCAGATAGGCAATGGCGCTCATCGGTATCTATTTCTTGCAAGATTCCAATCGGGCGCAGTTTTAATGACGTCGATAAATCTTTTCTTTACGGTCTCAGGTACAAATCCAATCTCTTCAGCATGTGGCACGGTGATTGGTGTAAGTGAAGGTTCTTTGATAAACCAACTCGTTAATGCTTTGGAAATCAAAGCCGTATCGCATCTTCGACAGTGTGGGTAGGAGTGTTCGTATGATCTTTGTCCGATAAGTCTTCCCTCTTCTTTGAGTCTTTGAATCACATCTTTGTTGGCGTCATATACTCTGATTCCTTTTCGTTCTGGTACTTCATCAGTAAATTCACCGTAGTCGTTTACTGGTAGAAATAATCGATTTTTAGAATCGTCTCTTGGTAAAAATTGAGCAACGGCATTGAAATCTTCAACTCAGAATGCTGGTGCGATATGTACGATACCTGTTCCATCTTCTGTACTTACAAATTCTCCTGGTATGATTTTAAAGAATTGCTCTTTATATTTATTTGCTATCTTACTCTTGTTGATATGTTGGAACAATGGTTCATATTTTAATCCTGTCATAGCTTCTCATTGGATGGTGTTGATTAATATATATTCTTCAGGACTTCTATAATATTGTTTCAAAAGATTTTCTGCAATAACGAAATATTCTTTTGCTCCTATATCATATACTGTTGTATAGTGAATATGTTTTCCTACTGCCAAAAACATATTGCTTGGTAATGTTCGTGGTGTAGTCGTCCATGCTAATGCACTAAATTGTGCATCTGGATCTGTTTTTTCAAAAATTCTTTTTTGGTAGAGATAGAGATCATAAAATTGGCTCATGATTTCCATGTCGTCATCGATGATAGTATTTTCTATATTTACTGCAAATCCGAGCTTGTTGTCAGACGGTATTATTTCTGCTCGTATCATTTGAGGGAGTTTTTCTGGTTCCATGATTTTTGGTTCACCTTCGATTTCTATCTCAAACATATTGAGGTTTCGTAGTGTTCCACGTAAAATTTCTTTGATATTTCCAAGTTTAGTTATCTTTGTGACGGTAACACCTAATTCTTCTAATATTTCTTTTTTTATTGTTCATTCCATACTATCTCCTTTATCTACTTTACCTCCTGGGCAAACATACTTTTGTGCTTTGACACTATAGTTCATAAAAATCTTTCCATCGCGTTTGATGATACAATCTACCACTTCAATAAATCCATCTTTGGTAACTTCATATTTGCTGATATCTGTTTTAGTTTGATTATTTATATTGTCTATCATTAGTGGAAATTTGATGCTGATTGCTGGATCTTGTCTGTCTTTATATCCTTCGTTGACTTCTGCATTGGAAAGTGTTGTCGCACAACTAGGACACATCCATTGCACGTTGAATCATTTATAGACTAAATTTTGACTATACATATTTTGAAATACTCGAATCACTGACTCCATATAATCTAAATTCATTGTATAATATGCATGATCCATATCTGCTCGTCTTCCAATTTGGTCAATAAATGTTCTTCGTTCGTTGCTCGTATTTTGTACATAATTTCTACATTCTTCTATAAACTTTTCTATCCCAATTTTATCTTCAATTTCTCTTTTGCCATCTATACCAAGTTTTTTTTCTACCGCTTTTTCTGCTGGTAATCAATGACAATCCCATCATCGATCTCTGTTTACTTTATATCCTTTCATTGTTTTGTATCTGAGGATAGCGTCTTTCATCGATGAAGTTAATCCATGTCCAAAATGAGGTGTCCCTGAAGCAAAGGGAGGACCATCATAGGTGACAGATTGAAATTTTTCTGATCTCTGATCGAGTGATTGTTGGAAAATTTTATGTTCTTTCCAATACGCGTTAAGACTTTGGTTCAATTCTTTTTGATTCATTCTTTAATTCGACTAAACGATAAAATGGTTAAACGCTTCAACGTTCTTGGACAAAATAACAATCATTTTGTCGCTTTGGCGTTTCTGCGCTTTGGCGTTTTGTTTTTATAGCAAATCTATCTGTGCTTTCAAGTCAAAGGAGTCATTTTTTCTAAATCCTGTTGTTTTTTTTGTCTATTTCCGTAGCTTCCTTATATTGCTTTTATACTTTTCTAATGTTGTCATGGAACATATTGATGCTCAGTATGCTAATCTTGTCAAAGAGATTCTCAAAGCTCCTAAAAAGGAAAATAGAACAGGTGTAGATACCTATGCTATTGCGTGTCGATCTATCAGACATGATATGGCTGACGGATTCCCATTGTTGACTACAAAGAAAATGGGACTTAAAACTATCGCTGCAGAACTAGAATGTTTTATTAAATGAATTCATTCCAAAAAAGAGTTTCATGAAAAAAATTGTCATATCCGAGATGAACGATGTAATCCACAAAAAGTTCCTTATGGTAATGATGAAGAAAGCAAAAAGAATATGATGGAAGAGGACGACCTCTGAAGAATATATGGAGTACAACGAAGAGATCGAATGTGAAATATTGATCAATTGAAAGAAATTATTGATAAGTTAAAGACTAATCCATTCGATAGACGTATGATTGTCAATGCTTGGAATCCTTCAGAACTCAATCAAATGGCTTTGCCACCATGTCATTATTCTCGACAAGTTATTGTGACATTGAATCATGCAGGTGAAAAAGTGTTGAATCTTACCTGGAATCAAAGATCTGTAGATACTATGTTATGATTGCCATATAATATAGCTAGTTATGCGTTATTACTTCTCCTTCTTGCCAAGGAAGCAAACATGGTCCCTGGAATCCTTATGTGATCTCTCGGTGATGTTCATATTTATGAAAATCATATTGAGTGAGCTAATGAACAAATCGTTCGTATACCAAAACCATTACCTACACTTGAATTACCAAATTTTATTTCAATTTGGGACTGGAAATACACGGATTTTGAACTTCAATGATATGACTCACATCCAAAGATTGAATTCATTATCGCCGTATAAAATATTTCTTACTGAAATCTCTAGAGCGCTTGTTCTAGGGATTTTCATTTATTGATATACATATAATTTCGACATCATCACAACTAGATATATTGAGAGTTTTTATTTTGTCTTATTATACTTGATTTATTTTAAATGTTATATATAGTATTTTTCAAATAAAAAATAATAATAACTAAAATAAAAATTTATGCACATCTCAATGATTGCCTGTATATCATCAAATAGAGCGATAGGCAAAGACAATAAATTACTGTTTCATATCAACGAAGATATGGCGTTTTTTAAACGTATGACTATGGGAAGTATAGTGATTATGGGAAGAAAAAACTGGGAAAGTATCCCTATAAAATTTCGTCCACTTCCTGGAAGAATCAATATTATACTTACCCGTCAAACAGACTATGATGCGAACCAAGATCTTTTGACTATTCCAGAAGAGATACAAAAAAATATCTTAGTTTGTACTTCATTGGTTGATGTGAAAACAACCATAATGCAACTTCAAGAATCTACCACTATAGAAGAGGTTTTCGTAATTGGTGGCAGTGAAATATATCAACTTTTTCTCGATTATATTGATACGGTATATCTGAGTATTGTGGATCAAGAAGTTGAAGGAGATAGTTTTTTCCCTGTACTTGATTCTCAAACATGGCAACATCATCAGATTGATAATTATCCTTCTTCCTCTATTCCCTTCCGTATTGAAGAATGGAGAAGGAAATTATAATATTATTATTTATTATTCTTACCTGCTGTTATAGCAGGTTTTTTTAAAAAATTCCCTTCTTGATTTATTCTAAAAAATATTTATAGTATTGGTTCAAATAAAAAAATAATAACAACTAAAATAAAAAACCTATGAAACAGTATTTAGGTCTCATAAATGAAATTCTTGAATTCGGTGTTGTTGAAACCAATCGTACCGGTGTCGATGCTAAGGCAATTTTCGGCTATCAATATCGTTGTCGTGATGTTGCTGAACAATTTCCCTTGCTTACTACAAAAGATGTTAATTTTAGATCTGTAGCAATTGAATTACTTTGGAAATTGAGTGGTTCAACTAATATTAAACCATTAGTTGATCAAGGTGTCGGCATATGGAATGAATGGCCTTTCCAAAATTGGTTGGAGAAAACTGGTAAAGCTTTGGAATATCCAAAGTATAGTCCTGCCTGGAAAGATGAAAAAAAACTATTTGCCCGACTAATCAAAGCAAATGACAATTTCGCTACGTTGTGGGGTGATTTGGGTCCTACCTATGGTCATCATATGCGTCATTTCGGTCAAGTAATATTCAAAGATCTGCCAAAAAACCTTCAGGAAGATGTTATCGCTCTTCATGGTAATATCAATCCTTACGAGACGTATATCGTAGGTATTGATCAGATTTCAAAGATTATTGAAACTATTAAGACCAATCCTGATGATCGTCGTATGATTATGACTCTTTGGAATCCTCATGATAATTCCAAAACACTTTTGCCTCCCTGTCCTTGTTTCTATCAATTCCGGGTACTTGGAGGAAAACTACATTTACAGATGTACCAACGAAGTTGTGATACTTTCTTGGGAGTACCATTTAATACTGCTCAGGATTCGTTGCTTTTACTTCTGGTTGCACAGGCATGTGGTTTACCTGCTGGTGATTTTATTCATACCTTTGGTGATGTTCATATTTATATAAATCACATGGAACAGGTAAAAGAACAAATTACTCGTGAACCACGACCATTGCCAAAAGTTATATTGAATCCTGAAATAAAGAATATCTTTGACTTTACTCTCCAAGACATTACTTTAACTGGCTATGATCCTCATCCTGCTTTAAAGGGTGATGTAGCTGTATAAACTTTTGTATACTATCTTACTCCTCTCCGTTTCTTTATCGGGGAGGTTTTTTTATTGTTTTTTCTGATTAAAAGACTATTAAGATTAAAGAATTAAAAGATTAAAAAATTATTAAGATTAAAAAGTTGTATATTTTAGTACATAAGCGATTAAAAAACAAAATATTTTACTATTCTAAACATTTTACTATTCTAAATTATTTTTATGAAAATTTTGGTGCTTAATGCGTGAAGTTCGTCTTTGAAGTATCAGCTCTTTGATATGGAGAAAAATGTTGTCGTAGTAAAATGAAATATCGAAAAAATCTGAGAAAAAAGTTCTGAAATAAAAAATCATAAGGATGCTTTACATTCTGTTTTTCCTCAAATTTCTGCATATTGAATATTTGATGCTATTTGACATAGAGTCGTGCATTGAGGAGAATATTTCAAAAATTCTGTAATTATTACTGAAGAAGTTATCACCAAAATAGAGGAGTGTGTTGATTTAGCTCCTTTACATAATCCTGCTAATTTAGCAGTTATTTCAGCCTGTAAGGAATTCTTTCCTGGTGTCCAGCAAATAGCTGTTTTTGATACGGCTTTTCATCAGACTATGCAGCAAGAACATTATCTTTATGCTTTGCCTGCCAAATATTATGACACGCATAAAATTAGAAGATATGGGTTCCATGGAATTTCCCATCAATACGTGTACGAACAATTAATTACGAATTATAAATTACGAATTACGAATTCAAAAAAATCTGTGAATGATTTGAAAGTAATTACGTGTCATATAGGAAATTGAGCGAGTATTGCTGCTATCAAACATGGGAAGGTTGTAGAAACATCTATGGGTATGACGCCATTGGAATGATTGATGATGGGTACAAGATCAGGTAATATAGATCCTGCTATCATCACCTATCTTATGACGCACGAATCTATGACAGCTGAACAGATAGACAATCTTCTTAATAAACAAAGTTGATTGCTTGGTGTCTCTTGAGTATCCAATGATATGAGAGATATTATTGCCTGAATAGAGCAATGAAATCAAAAATGTTCTCTCGCTTTGGATATGTATATTACTTCACTGGTAAAATATATTTGATCATATGTAGCTCTTTTGTGATGAGTAGATGTAATTGTTTTGACTGCTGGTATTATGGAACATAGGACAATGGTGAGGACTCTACTTCTTGAAAAACTGTCTTGGATGGGAATCGTACTTGATACTACAGCTAATCAATATGATGATCCTTTGGAAAAAATAGTTTCCACACCAGATTCAAAAGTTGCTGTTGTAGTCATACCTACGAATGAAGAATATATGATAGCAAAAGAAACTGTTAATTTAATTCAGAATGTATAATGCAGAATTCAGAATGTTGGAATTTTTTTTGATTTGGTCATTGTGAGCGTTTTAGCGAAGCAATCTAAAGTATATATTAGATTGCTTCATTTCATTCGCAATGACTAATTCTTCTTTTGTAGTCTTGAAATCAGTACTATATTTCATATAAGCTTGTTACGTATTTCGCCTTTTTAGTTTTTTATTATATATGTATGGAACACACTCATCAAGAACATCAAAAAAGACATTTTAGTGAAGAAGCTACTTTGGATAAGGTAGAAAAAAGAATCGATCATAATATGGAAAAAATTATGAATAAGTGAATCTTTGCTAAATTTCTTAATCATAAAATTGTAAAAAATATCCTTAGTAATCATTTTGTAAACGATGCAAATCATAAACTTCAACCATATCTTACAACTATATTCACTATCGTAGGACGAATATCTCTTATTACGGGAATTATTGGTATTTTTTCATTTTTGATTTCTTTGAGTGGACTTGGATTTATGTTTAGTCTAGGATTTGGTATCGGACTTCGTGTATTGATTGCTATATTATTGGCGATTGCATTTTCATTGCTTTCGTTGTTTACATGAATTGGTATGATTAGATGTAAGAAACGAGTAATTTCGTTGGCTATTCTTTGATTCGCTATTTCTGCTGTTTCATTTGTTATTAGTTTGATACCTGTAGGATTATATTCATACAAATCATATGGAAGTTTTGGTGGTAGTTTTTTTAATCTTTTGATAACGTTTGTTCTCTTGGTATTAATTTTAAAAAATGAACATATCTTTAAAAACTAATATACCCTTTACTTTTTTTATTCCCTCTTATGAAAAAACATTTGTTTATGGTTCTCATTTTCTCATTGGTTTTTTTGTGATGTACGAGAAATGATGTACTCAATGTTGATATTAATACTATAGCTGATTTACCTACATTGCAAACCATTATTACTCAGGTATCTGAAGATATGAGTGCTGGAAAAATTTCTATGGAACAAGCACAAACACTTGTAGATCAACTTCAACAAAAATATGTTGATATGACTGATACTACTGATACCACTATTGAAACTACGTTTGCTGTTTTACAGAAAACATTTGATAAAAACTCTTTGCCTTCATATACGTTACCACTTTGGGCTAAAAAACTTTGATTAACTGAACCTAAAGGAATGCTGCTCGATAAGACATTATCTACTTATACTGCTATGAATGCTAGTGGGTATAGTTCTACTACACTTGTGTACAAATGAGAGTATACACTAGCTTTACAACAAGCACAACTCATAGCACAGAAAGCTTCTTTATATGTGAGTAAAGATTTTCAACAGGCACAGGCACTTGCAAAAGTTGGGAATATAGATTATATTTCTTGATTAGATGTTGGTAGTCTTACCAAATGAATTGTTTATGTAAATCATGAATTGCTTGAGACAAATGTTCCTAATCTTATCTCGGTAAGCGTTGATCAAGAATGAACATTGACCTTGGAAGCAACCAAATATAAGTAAAATGCAGAATGCAGAATTCAGAATTTAGAAAAAAATGATTTTTACATAATTATTATCGTGATGAAGGTAAAATATCTGATAGGAATAATTGTGGCGTTTGTCGCTATGATAAGTGTGGGTAGTGCTCAGGAATATGTTTTATTTTATGGTAATGGTTGCCCGCACTGTGCTAAAGTAGAGGAGTATATTAAAAACAACCAGATTAGTCAAAAATTTGATCTTCAAAAAAAAGAAGTATTTTTCAATAAAAAGAACCTGAATGAATTCAATGGATATCTTGAAAAACATAAACTGACATATGATACTATTGGTGTTCCTTTCCTTATTATCAATAGTTGAACTGACTGTAATTATATCAATGGCGATATACATATTATAGATTATTTTTCTGGAAAATTAGCACAAATTACTGCTGCAGCATGTAAAGATACCGCTTTGAGTGGAGGTGTGCAACCCGTAGAAAAAAGTCTTAAAGAAAGATTATCGTTCTTTTGAATTATGCTTCCTGCTGCTATCTCTGATAGTATAAATCCATGTGCATTTGCGGTAATGTTACTTTTGCTTTCCACCATACTTACCAGACATAAGAGTAGAAGAAAGACCTTGCTTGCATGAGGACTCTTCGCTTTAGCAGTTTTTCTTACCTATCTTGCTATGGGTGTCGGTTTATTCTCAGCACTTGCAACTGCTAATAATACATATATTCTCAAACTCGTTGTAGGAATACTATGAATCGTTGTCTGACTTGCTAACCTCAAAGATTATTTTCGATATGGGAAATGGTTTGTGATGGAAGTGCCATTTAGTCGAAGACCAAAAATGATGGCATTGATCGAAAATGTATCTTCTCCATGGTGAGCGTTTTTTGTGGGAGTATTAGTTAGCTTATTTCTTCTTCCGTGTTCGTCTGGTCCCTATTTCACTATCTTGTGATTTATGAGTTCTCAAAGTAAAAATCTCAATCTTCGATGATATATTTATTTGATGGTGTATAACCTAATCTTTGTCTTACCGATGGTTGCTATAGCGGTTATGGTAGCGTTCTGATATGCAAGTGTAGATAAAATTGCCAAGATCAAACATGAAAAAACTAAACTGATCCATCTTATTGTATGACTACTTATGTTTGGTCTTTGAATCTATGTATTGGCTACTATATAATATATCTCATATATACAAAAGCTCCTCAATTACGGGGAGCTTTTATAGTTATAATGTATTTTACATTATTGTAATAATTTTTCGAATATCTCTTGAGCAATTTTTGGATTGGTCTTACCTCATGTTTTCTTCATTAATTGTCCGATAAAAAATCCCATGGTTGTTGTTTTCCCAGCTTTGTATTGTTCAACTATAGTAGCATTTCATGCTAAGACTTCTTTAGCCATAAGCTCTATTTCGTTGCTATTCATAGCTGGTGCGTCGAATCATTTTTCTTTGATGATTTCTTCTGGATTTTTTCCTGTAGACAGCATTTCATCCATGATTATTTTTAGCTGATTTTCCATGAGAGATCCAGCTTGTGCTTTGTTTAAAAATTCACTAAATTGTCATGGTGTGAATGTAAGTTTATCTATAGTCGTGAAATTTTCTTTCATTCGTGCAGCGATTGGTCCAGCGATTCGTTTTACAATAAGTTTAGGTTCTATGTTTTTATTTACAAAGCCCATAAAATAATCTAATATATCTTTATCACTGATAAGCGCATTGATGTATTCTTTATTGAATCCATAGTCTTTAAATTGTTTGATAATGGTATGCGGAATAGTTATCGCTTGCTCTTGTAGTCGAGTTCTTCTGACGTCATCTATTTTCAACGGTGGCAAATCAGGTTCTGGAAAATATCTATAATCGAGTGCGTCTTCTTTGGATCTCATAAGATAGGATTCACCTTTGGTGTCGTCTCGACCTCTTGTTTGTTGAGAAAACGTTTCTCCAGCTTCGTATAATTTTTCTTGTCTTGCTTGTTCGTGTTCGATAGCTCTTTTAATCATTCCAAATGAGTTGATGTTTTTTATTTCTGCTCTGGTTCCAAATGGATCTGTCTCTGATTTTCTCAATGAAATATTTACATCTACTCTCATCTGACCCTTTTCTAGGTCGGCATCTGCGATATCATTATATCTGACTATCCTCTGAAGTTCTTTTAAAAACTCTACTACTTGTTCTGCGCTTCTAAAGTCTGGTAAGGTAACTATTTCCACCAATGGTGTCCCTGCACGATTGAAATCGAGCAATGCTTGTCCACCGTCATGGATCATTTTCCCTGTGTCATTTTCCATATGTGCATCTTGGATATGAACTGTTCTTTCATTAGTATAATTATCCAAGAAAAAGGAAACTTGTCCCTGGGTATTGGTAGGATGATAGAGTTGGGTAATCTGATAGCCCATAGGCAGATCAGGATAAAAATATGATTTTCTATCGAATGTTGAAATTTCGTTTATCTTACATTTTAATGCTTTACCCAACATGAGTGCTTTCTCCAAAACTTCTTCACTCAAGGTAGGAAGCGCTCCTGGTTGTCCTGTACAGACGGGACAGATATTCGTATTTGGTAAAAGATCATCAAAATTCTGTTGATTTTTACACTGACAAAACATCTTGTTGATACTTTTGAGTTTTATATGGATCTCTAATCCGATAGTGAGTAACATATGCAAAAGTTAAGAATTGAAATTTCTAAGAATTAGTGTAATTATTTCTTTTATGTTTTCAATCTTGTGTCTTATTATATTATTTTAAACGCTCCGCTGGGGTCACTTTTTGGCATTGCCCCAAAAACTGACGAAAAAACTCTAGCCAGATGCAAACAAAACAAATCGTCGTTTCACCATGAAAGGCTTTTTATCTCACCTCCAACCCCGGTAATTACCGGTGCCCATTTCGGTTCGTTTGAATTATTTGCTTCGAATATATGGAGTGTCGGGTCGTGCATCTGTCGAATGTGACTAAGATAGATTATTTTTTTTATTTTCTTTTATTGAACTCCAAAGTGCTAGTCCTATACATATTGCTCATAGTATACCAGTGAGTGTTTCTGACACATGGAAAAGGGTATTCAAAAACATAATCGCTGCTAGTGCAAAGATAGCCCAAAATGCTCCATGTTCAAGATATTTATACTTGGCTAGTGTTCATTGTTTTACGAGCATTATTGTTAAACTTCTTACAAACATAGCTCAAATTCAAAGCCCTAATGCTATGATGAATATATTTTTGCTCAAAGCAAATGCTCAGATTACTCCATCGAATGAAAAGCTTGCATCCAATACTTCTAGATATAAAAATAATGATAATCAGACTTTATGGATATTGGCAATTCCTCATTTTGATGTTTGCAGGAGCGTCGTTAATCATTCCATAAGTACAAAAACAATGATTCATCGTATACTTGCTATGAGAAATGTAAGATGTTCTGCTGTCGGAAGAAATCTTCCTATGATATACACAATTATCATGGTAAGTACTATTTCCATAGATTTGAGTGATCATATTTTTTGTAAATATTTTTCTATATATCAGAGTCGATGCGTTTCTTTTTCTGCATCCAAGAAAAAATTCAGTGCTACCAAAAGTAGAAACGTTCCTCCAAATCAAGCAATAGTTATGTGTGAACCTGTAAGTATCGCTGCATATTGATCAGGATTAAAGATTGCTAAATTGAATGCTGCTAGTGGATTTATTCATCATACAATAGCTACAATAATTAATGGAAAAATGATTCTCATACCAAAAACAGCTATAGCCATTCCTCGGGTTAAAAATCTCTGTTGCCATTTTGTGTCCATCTTTTTCAATACGGTTGCATTTACTACTGCATTATCAAACGATAAGGAAACTTCTAATATTCATAATATGAGGACTATAAATATAGTTTGTATGCCTGCTGGTATGGCAAGCGATTTCCCAGCTCAGAGAAAAAATGCTATAATGATAGCGAGTATGGTAAACATAATAGATGATTTGAAATGTTTCATAAAGGAATCTATAAAATAAAATATTATACCTTGAATTTAGTATACTATAGTGTTTTGTATATATAGTAATATCTTGTCAAAAAACAAATTTTCTTTTTATTTAAAACATTATATATAGTGTTTTTTTTGTATACTTTAGCATAAAATATTGATTTTTCTTTGCTTTTCTTTATATATAATAAAATAAAAAAAATAGGAAAATTATGAATTACATTAAAAAAACTTGGATTGATTTGGGTGATGAACTTTTTGTTCCTTTCGCTCGAAAATTTAAACATGACACAACTACCATATTCGTTATTCTTGTTCAATTTGTCCTTATGGAAATTAGTATTCTGTTATTGGTAGGCAGACTACAGGATAATGTTGTGATTGTATATGGTGCTCGTTTGTCTTTTTTGTTCTCTGTGTTTTATTATTCACATGCCAATAAAGCATGTAAATCTTATTTTAATAGTACACATAAAGAAAGGTATCGTCGAGGAGGAACTAAAAATTTTTGGTATGGATTTCTTTTCTTTCTTGTCCCAATTATTTGCTTATTAACTGTATCCTTTTTTTTAGGACCACAATGAAAAAGCTCCGCGTTTTGCGAAGCTTTTTTTTATAAGAGTACTCTATTACAGTCCATATTTTTTAATTATTTTTCTCGCTTTTCGTAGCGAGATATATTTGTGTCCTCTGGTGTGGTTTTCTTTGCTTATTTTGTAAATAATATTTCGGTGTCTAAAAATTTCTTTGTAAGCAAACCGTATATTGTGACTTGGATCATATATGTGTACTGGCAATGTGCCCATTCCATTCAGTTCCATTATTTTACATGTCCCTGTATAGAGATCTTCTATGCTTTTTACTTTTACGTCATAACGTCCATAATAAAATCATGGTATCGTTTTGCTCAGTCTATCTATTGTTTCTTCTAATTGGTCATTTATTATATTGGTTGCATCGTAAAAGCATGATCATCTACAATGATTCCCCAAAAAATTCATTTGAAATTTTTCTCATGCGGGCAGTACTTTGTCCCATATTTTTCCATGCAGCTGTTTGAATGGGTTGTAATAGAATCTTGCTCTTTCATGATTTCGTACGAGCTCTCCTAAGGTATGTTTTCCATTCCCTTCGACGAATACCAAACGTTTGTCTGTCACTCCTGTTATATGTCCTTTTACTTCTCATGGCATACGATAATAGAGTATTCCAAATTCCAAAGGGTAATCGATAAATTCTTGGATGACGTATTCTTCTTTCATGGATTCGAGATGTTTCCTGAGTCATTCGTCCGTATATATTTTGATAATATCTCTGGCTGTTCTTCCCATATTTGGTTTCATGATTGCAGGATATGATATGTTTTCTTTATTTATTTCTTTTCTTATTTTTTCAAACGAATCTCATATTCTGATCAGAATAGTTTTGGGTCTTAACGCTGGATCAAATTTTATAATTTCATCATATTTTCCATATCCAGCAAATCCACTGAACAACATCCCTGGATTGATATTAGAAAAAAATAATGGATGACCTGCTTTTATTGCTAGGAATGCCCAATAGATATATACGGGTATATCAAAAATATATGATGGCCAAAATTCCCATCTTTTATACTTTTGTATCCGACGTTGTATATGCTTTATCATTAACTTCAGAACATGGTTAAAATTCGTTTTGCTCACCATATCACGGGGAGATATACTGTTGATTTCCCTATAACTGCTGCGATGATAAATAATGGGAATGGTAGTCTTTTGCGTACTATACCTATAGCTACGATATCAGGGATTGCTGAATCTATTGCTACGATGGTAAGCAAAAATAATATTCGTTTACTATTTTTTGTTTCTAAATACTTAGTTATTTTATTGTTAAAATTACTCAATCATTTTCTATTTTCTATGTATGTTGCAAATTTATTTTCTCGGCGAGATATCCAATCTTTATTGTTTCTTTTTTCTTTGAATTTTAAAATCCATCTATGCATATATCCGTACAATAGTCGTATCAGTATACTACTTCCAGCTGCCGGTATGACCGTGCTCAATGACATAGATATAGGTCCTGCTCCTTGGAGTAAACGAATCCCTATAAGTGTATACGTGATAGGTATAATCACAGGAGGAAATATCGGTGAGATGACTACAAGACACGATATAATGAGATGTTTTAACAACATTTGATCGATGCAAATAAAAAAAACTATATCTTTATATTTTTTACCTGTTTGAAAAAGTTATCGATATCTTTTTTGGTCATATCAGCATTGACCGTCATCAATCTGATAAATTCTTCTCCTTTTCGCTTTCCATAACTGACTTTTATCAATCCTTGTTTGTCTAATGCTTCGCAAATTTTACTTGCAGACTTTCATTGTACTTGAAAACATACGTTTATACATTCTGGTTCCAGAATCAATTTTAATTCTTTATCTTTTTTAACTATTGATGTTGCATATTTTGCATTATCGAATTCTTGATTTATCCTTTTTTCGTATCATTCTTCTCCAAGATATTTCAATGCGGTCCATACTTTAAATGCATCGTTTCTTCTTCCGCATTGAATAGATTTGTTTCCGGGATTGAGATTTTTGTCATCCATTTGAAAAAGATAATCTGCATTTTCGTGAAAATTTTCATAGAGCATATTCGGGTCTTTTACTAGTAATACTGCTGCTAATAATGGTATATTCATCATCTTATGAAGACTTCGTGAGACGGAATCGCTGTGCTGTATTCAGGTAAGTAACTGTTTATATTTTTTGCTTAATAGTGCTCATCCTCCTAATGCTGCGTCGGTATGAAGTCGTAACTTATATTTTTTTGCGATCTTGACTATTTTTTCTATAGGATCAAATGCTCATAGTACGGTCGTTCATGCAGTAGCGTTTACGAAAAATGGAATATATCCGTGACGAAGGTCAGATATAATAGTTTCTTCTAATATTTGTATATTCATTTTTCCTTTATTGTCTGTAGGGAGTATTCTAATTGCATCTTTACCGAGACCTGTCACACTGATAAATTTTTCTGTAGAGTAGTGTGCTTGATCTGAGGTATATCAAACTAATTTTTTGCCCGCTATTCCTGATTTTTTGATAGATGAAATTTTCTCGTTTCTTGCAAGTACCAATGCTATCATATTGGTCAGTGATCATCCTGGTCCAAATATTCCATCACCGTTTGTGTAGCCAACTTTTTTCAAGAAAAATTTGATTACTTCTTGCTCGATCAAAATATGTATCCCTGCTGATTTGTACGTATGCATCGTATTGTTCAATACTGCTGTCAACATCTCTGCCATAACTGCTGGAAGGATTTCTCCACCCACCAATAAATTAAAAAATCCCTTACTATTCGTTTTGGGACTATTGAGTACTATTTTTTCTATTTCACTAAAAAGTGCATTCACTGGTGTTCACTTGTGTGATATATTGAGATTAATTTCTTTTTTGAGTGTCGCTGGTGATTTATATTTCAGGACAGGATTTTTTTTTGAATGGTGATAATATTTTTTTATGATGTTTACCGTCTTGTCCAATATTTTTTTGGTGTTTTTCATGGCCACATGTGTGAATAAATATAAGAAATATTCTAATTGCTGTATATTATATCCATAGATGTAAGAGTTGTGCAAGAGACTTTCCTAAGAAAATGAATGGGATATGAGTAATACTTTTGCCTATAATAGACGCTATGATAAAATAGGGGAATTTAATTTTTTTATACAATAGTCTTGTAGCTATGATATCTGGTATTACCGGTATATAACAAAATATTGCGAATAAAAATGTGATTATTCTTCCTGATCTTTTTTCCAAATATTTTTCCCATTTCAATGATAATCTTCCTATTTTTTCTTCTTTTTTAAAATAGCTATTCATTGTATTAATTATACGAGCGAAAATATTTTTATCTTTCAGTGAGTCTTCGTTTATAGTCATCCTTGGAATGACAAAGTTTTGCATCTTTCGAATAATGATATCTGCTATAACTGCTGCTGCTACTGATACTATCGAAAGTATTCGAGGATCAATTTGTTGTAAAATTAATGCACCCGTCATCGAGTACGAGAAAGGAACGAGTACCGGCGGTACTAGCGGTGATACGATAATTACTAGTCAGAGTATCAATAATTGAAATATCATATATGTGTCTATAATAAAAAAAACCCTCTTGTATGGTGTGTGGAGTATAGCCAAAGAATAGCGTAAATCAATAATTTATATATTTTATTTTAAACGCTCCGCTGGGGTCACTTTTTGGCATTGCCCCAAAAACTGACGAAAAAACTCTAGCCAGATGCAAACAAAACAAATCGTCGTTTCACAATGAAAGACTTTTTATCTCACCTCCAACCCTGCTAAAGCAGGGGCCCATTTCGGTTCGTTCGAATTGATTGCTTCAAATATATGGAGTTTCGGGTCGTGCATCTTGCTTGTGTATTATAATATATACAAACTTATTGGATACTAGTATATGTATATTAAAGCCATACTTGATATTCATCGACAAAATACTATCATGGTGTCTCAAATTACCCCTATTTTACTTATAAAAACTCTCTTATGTTGTTTAGTGAATTTTGATTAAAAGCTTGATTATTAAGATCTTTGGATGCTATTGGGTATAAGGAAGTGACTCCTATTCAAGCACAAGTAATGAAGATAGCTTTAAGTGGAAAAAATATAGTGTGACAGTCACAGACATGAACTGGAAAAACTGCTGCGTTTCTTCTTCCTGTCCTCAATAAAATTGATACGAATAAGAAAACTTTACAGGCCTTGATTCTTGCTCCTACCAGAGAACTTGTCGTGCAAATAGGTGAAGAAATTAGAAATCTTACGAAATTTTACTGAGTAAGTTTTGCTTGTCTCTATGGATGAGCGAGTCCACTTATTCAAAAAAATATCCTCAAGAAAAATCCTGCGATCGTTATTGCAACGCCAGGAAGATTAATGGATTTTATGAATCAGAAAGTCATCAATATCGGTGTAGCTGAATATTTCATCTTGGATGAAGTAGATAGAATGTTGGATATGTGATTTGTCCGTGATATCAAAAAGATTCGAGCACAACTCAAAAACGTGAAGCAGACCTATACGTTTTCTGCTACGATGAATGATGAGATGAAAGCTATCATAAAAGATCATGTCTCTACCTATGAATTTATCAAGATAGGTGAGTGAGTGACGGTTGATAAAATTCATCATAGATATCTTGCTATAGATCATGAACAGAAATTATACAATGTCATCAAACTTATCAAATCTCATCCCAAAGATAAGGTGCTTATTTTTACGCATACCAAAAGAAATACCAAAACAATTCATCAAATTCTTCTCTGAGATTGATTCAAAGCTGGACTTCTTAACGGAGATATGGCTCAAGGAAAAAGACAATCTACCCTCAATGCATTCAAGGCTTGAGAAACGCAAGTCTTGGTTACGACTGATGTGGCTGCGAGAGGATTGAATATGGAAAATGTGTGATTGGTGATCAACTTCGATGTGCCTGCAGATCCAAAAAGTTATATCCATAGAATAGGAAGAACAGGAAGAGCGTGAGCAAGTGGTAAAGCTATTATGTTGGTTTCGCCATTGGAAGCTCCATTACTGAGAGAGATAGAAAAAATACATAAAATCAGAATACAACCATCAGAGCATCTTGTCGAACAAGATAAACTATGAGCATATGGAAATCTTCGTCTAGATAGATCTACGGACAAAAAATGAGGAAAGAGACCACAAGCACCAAAGCGTCAAAGTTTTACAAAAACATATAATAAACTTGCTCCGTCTGATGAACAAAGAGCACTAAGAGGTCAAAATAATTATCGTAGTAATCCAAATCATAAACAATATGAACGCAGACCATCAAGACCTGGTGCTACCATACTTTGAGATAGACCTTCAACCGGTGGATACAAATGATCTAAACCATCCTATGGTAGGTCTGACAACAGACCATCCACAGGTTGATATAAATGAAAAAATGATGATGGTAGATCATCAAGAGGCAGAAGTGATACAAAACCTTCACATTCACAATGATCTTTTAGAGGTCTTGGAAAACCTAGACACAAGTAATATTATATGATTTCTAGAGTATATTTTTTCATTCATTCGGTGATGTATGTCGTTTTGTCCGTACAGATAATGATTCACTCTATACGATGTTTTTTCAAAAACTCTACAGTTTTGTCTTTTCCCATAGCTATGCATGCTGTAGCGTAAGCGTCACCAAGATAACACGTTTCAGTAATTAGCGTGATACTTATAATTTCATTATTGTTTTCAGAATTCATCGGATTGATGATGTGGGTATATACTTGGTTGTCTATTGTCCATTTTCTTTTATAATTTCCTGAAGTCGCTATTGCAGTGTTTTCTACTTCTAGTGTAGCAAAAATATTGTCTTGGATAAATGGACTATCTATGCCAACGACTATCTTTTCTCATGTTTCATTCAATCATCCTGTATAGATATCTCCTCCTGCATCTATGATATAATTTTTGTATCATTTTTTTTCTATATATTTTTTTGCTTTATCTACTCCATATCATTTGACGATTCCTCAGAGATCTAGATTCTGATTTTCTTGTAAAAATATTTTATTTCAACTGATTTCAATTTTTTTCAATTCCACATTAACTTCTGATAGTTTCTTTTCAAATTTTTTGCTATGGAAATCTTGGCTGTATCAGAGGTTGCTGACGTTGATGAGCGGATTGAAATATCCATCGGTGTCCGTATATATTTCTTTGCATTTTTCTATTATATCAATGAAAGTTTCTGATACTTCTCAACTTCTTTCTCTATTCACCCTACTAAGATCTGAATCTGATGTGAATCTGGAAAATTCTTTTTCTAAATCACGGAATATCTCAAAGATTTGCTCAATATCTTCGTTTGGGTTTTCTTCTCAGAATATAGTTATGGTGATGTCTGTTCCCATCAAAAACTTTGTCTTGGTATGTTCCATGTTGTTTTCGTCTACATAAAATGTCTATGTGTATATATAAAAAATCTTCTCGTGAAGTAAATAGTAAAACCTATACTATCTTGTTATTCTTCTATTTTTTTTGCTTCGCAGACTGATTTTTGGCATTGTCCCAAAAGTCAGCAAAAGGACTAGTTCTTTATAAGACTCGCTATATCATTCAGTTTGTTTTTTTAGAATGTACCCGGCTCAAACAACTTATAAAGAACCAAAAATGTTGATTATTATTTTTGTAAGATTCCTCTTAAATTATTCTAATCACTAAAACACCTTGTAAAAAATGTTATTTTGGCTAAATTAAATACATTACTATTTAAATTTTTTAATAACATATGAAGTCTAAATTACTTATTGTACTTCTCGTTTCGCTTTCATTATTTTTGAGTGGATGTAATTTTGATGAAACGTTTGAAAGTACTCAACAACATGATGGAGATGATATGAATGTTATTAGGGATATTTGACCACAAGCTTTGGATCAAGTATTTCAATGAAAAAAATCTACCTCTATTACGCAATGATTGGATCAAGCTGTCCAGACATCAGCGATACAAACTATTCCCGTTACTTCATCAGTGAACGTACAAACAGCTCCTGTACCTTCTCAAAATACTTCTTCATCAGAAGATACATCTGAATGAGAAAACGATTAATTTATTCTATAAGTATTTTTTATGGCCTTGCTTCAACTGGTTCTTTCTTTCGTTACTATTCCTTTGTTGTTTGTCATCACTTTGATGAATACAGAAAATATTTTTCAAAGTAATTTTTTTCAGATATATGTACTCATTTTTTTGCTCTATTTTATTATATCAGCATTATGATTACTTTTTTTCAAGCGTATTAAATTTAAAAATGCATTGATAAAACAGGAACGATTTTCCACACTTCAATTTATTTTCTTGACCTGTGTGCTTGTACTGCCTGCTGCGTGGTTGGTTCATTATTTTATTTTATGAACTATCGGAGGTACGTGATTATATCTTAGATCGTATGGAAAAGTTGCGTTTTTGTATCTTGTCCTTGCATTGAGTATTTCTCCCTTACTTACCTTCATCAAACATAAAAAAATATCTGATATACTGATTGTTGTCAGAAAAATTGTTTGAATTCTGAGTTTTCTTTTTTTTGTGAAGCATGGACTCGAATACTTTTCTATGGAATATCTTTTTGCTATAAAACATACTCCGGTGCTGTGATATCGATCGTATGTGCGAGATAATTTTCTTGTCAGAATGGATGCTTCTACGTGAGTCGTTGCATGAATGATTATGCTTGCCTTGTGACTTACCTCAAATAAATTTTCTGTTCAACTGCTTTCATGAAGTGTCTGGAAAAAAGTCCAATCTCTTGCATATCCTGCATTCTTGGTCGTAGCGATTCATGTCGCGTTTTCGTCCAGATTTGACATATTTTATGTATTGCTTACGGTGTGGTTGGTGTTTATTAGATCATCATCATATCTTGCGCAAAAAAACAAACCTACGAGTTGACCTACGACAAAATATATCTGTGTTCCTTGTGGATATATTTATGATGAATCGGTAGGTGATCCTGATGGATGATTGGAACCATGAACTAAATTTGAAGATATCCCAGATTCCCGAGTATGTCCTATCTGTGGTGTCAGTAAATTAAGTTTTGAACCTTATTATGAAACTCCTCATGCGGTGTTTTCTGGATATATGTCCCAGATAGTATGATATGTTATGATTGCTCTAGATGTCTTGGAACTTACGTTGAAAGTTGATTCTCCGCTTACGGTTCTGCCATGACAATATATCTTACTTAATCTCAAAGATTTTGATGGTGAGTTTACGAGAGCATATTCTATTGTAGAAAATACATGAAATACCATTAAATTGTGAATCAAGATAAAAGATATTTGAAGATGATGAAGAACATTGAAAAATTTGAAAGTCTTAGATTCACTTAAGATTAAGGGCGTCTATGGTAGCTTTGTTTTGAAAACAACCCCTAATCAAAAAGTATTCGTCGCTACATGAACGTGAATGTCTCCTATCTATAATATGATTATCCATAATACCTATTCTCCAGAGAGTATTTTATTATGGTGAGTATCTAAACAGGAAGAGTTCTGTTATCTTGATCAATTACGTGCAATCAAAAATCTACGTCTTGAATTGTTTGTTTCTCAAGAAGAAGTCGCTTGATATCATCATGGAAGAGTAGATGCGAGTACACTTGATCTTCCTCTTACCACCGAATTCTATCTCTGTGGAAATCCTGCTATGGTTACCGGACAGATTAAACTTCTGAAAGAAAAATGATATCAAAATATCTATTCTGAAGTATTTTAATTGCTATTGTTTGTTACTATGAAAAAAATTTGAATCGTTATTAGTGTATTGATCATAACTGGTGTGTTTATTTACACTATGTCTTTTATTTCTTCACGTAATATCTGTACGTGAGTGAGAATTTATGAATGTACTACCTTACAAAAACAACAAGCAGCAGATCAGTTGGCAGCCCAGCAAGCAGCAGATCAATTGGCTGCTGAGCAACAAGCTGCGCAAAAATTAGCAGCAGAGCAAGCACAACAAGCTATAGATCAATTAGCAGTACAACAATCTCAACAAACCCAACAATCTACTGCTGCTCAACAACACGTTGCACAACAACAAGCAGCAGCTAAACTAGCAGCAGCTAAACTAGCAGCAGAACAAGCAGCTGCAGCAAAATTAGCACAACAGCAAGCAGCCGCTCAACAAGCTGCAGCAGCTAAAGTAAATACCAGAACAAGAGCAAGTTAATATTCTCATTAAGATTAATTTAAGGTTTTTCTTTATAATGGACGTCATTATCAGTAGTGACGTTTTTACAATTATCAAATCTATTCATATGTTCAAAAAAATCTTTACCAAAATATCTATTTTTGGTGCCTTATTGTTTGGTTTCTCTCTGCTTTCGTGATGTGCTCAACCGACGGTTGGACCAGCACCACAACAAACTCCTCCTACAAGTTTTTCCCAGCCAAAACAAATGCGTGCACAAGTGCAGCTAAGAACTAGAGCTAGTTAGTTTTTTGAAAATATTCTGTTGGGACTATTTTTTTTAACGCTCCGCTGGGATTACTCTATTCTATCGCCTCGCCGGCTTGGCCTTACAAACGCTCCGCTGGGATTACTTTGTTTTATCGCCTCGCCGGCTGGGCGTTTCTTTTTGACTACCAGGTTCAAAAAGAAACCAAAAAACCCCTCGTCGATTGTCCCTTCATCTTTATGGAATATTGATACTCTTTGAATGTATACTTCATTCAGCGATACACAATCGACATCCTTACTATTATTTATTTCTAATCAAAAAAACTCTGTACAATTACAGAGTCTTTTTACTATTTATTTTATCACAGCTATGCTGGATATAGTATTCCAATCGAATATTTATTCGTTTTGGAAACTACATAATCTTCAATCAAAAATAGAAAATATTTTTGAAGGAGATTATGAAAACGATGGAAAAATCTACTTCGTAAAATACTCGCAGATTTCTCTCATCTTATTTTAATATTTTTCCTAAGTCGACTATGTGGAGGTCTTCTAGTTGGTCGGTGAATCATTTGTCATGGCTGACCATAATCATTGCTCATTCATATTTGTTAAGTGCTTGAGCGATTACGGGGAGGTGACGGAAGTTTATGTGGTTTGTTGGTTCGTCGAGGATGAGGAGATCAGGTTTTTGGAGGACAAATCTTGCGTAGCAGAGGAGTCATTTTTGTCATTCAGAAAGTGATCCAACAGTATTTTGTAATAAATTCTTGGTGAGGAGAAACTGAGCTGCTACACGATAGATATCTTGATCGCTTGCTTCTTCTGCTATCTCTTCCAAGGTATCTCGCACATTTTTGTTCATATCCAATGCATCAAAATCTTGGCTATAATATCCTACTTTTACCTTGTTGTGAATCATCGCTACTTCTTCTTCTGGATGTGTCGTGTCTGGTTCTTTGATCATACCGTCTTTGGTTTTGTCTTTGAGTATCGCGTTGTATTCTTTCATAATATTTTCTTTGTGTTGATGGATCATCATCAATCTTTTGAGCAGTGTGGATTTCCCGATTCCATTTGGTCCTACAAACATATATCTTTCATGCTTTTTGATAACCAATGGATATTTACATATAACTACTTCGTGTTTCGCGTTCATAAGTCATATTTTATTTATCGTCACAATCGGTCCTACATAATTTTCAAATGGTATCGTAAATGCGGTAATCGTCTTATCATCTTTTCTGACTTCTACTTTATTGTCTTCAGCTTCTTCTACTTCGTCTCTCATCTTACTTGCTAATTTACGCATCTTTCCTCATTTATTCGAAAAGAAGTTTATCTTTTCTTTGGCATCTATGATTTTTTTCTCGGCTCTTGCATTCGCCATTTGATCTTTTTCTATCTGTGCTGCTATCTGTTCTACTACATCATAATAATCTCATCGATATTGTTCGACCTTGCATGTTCATCTATTGAGATACAACACGCCATCGGTAAATAAATTCAAGAAATCTGCATCATGGCTAATAACCACAACCGTTTTATCATAGGACATCAAAAAAGTAATCAGATCTCCAATTCCTACATCATCGAGATTGTTTGTCGGTTCGTCGAGGAGGAGGATATCGGGATGTTGGATCAAAGCGTAGGCGAGGAGTAGTCTCGCTTGTTGTCATCCAGAAAATTCTTTTATCGGTTTGTTCATCGGTGCATTGAAATTTACGGCTTTGAGTACTTCATCTATTTTTCTATCTATCTGATAATCCTTTTCTGCAAAAGCCGTTTCAAAAAATGCTTTGATAGAGAGATCAAGTTGATCTTTGGGCATAACTTGCCTTGAAACTGCGATAGTATTTCCTTGGACGATATTTATTTTCCCTTTTTGTGGCGTCAATTCTCCGAGAATCATCTTGAATATCGTTGTCTTTCCTGAGCCATTTTGTCCCATGATAGTGATCTTGGTATTTTGACGAATAGAAAAATCACTGTCTACAAGGATAGGATGTTTACCGTCGTTATATGCGAAAGATACATCGTCGAAACGAAGTATTACGGGATTCTGATTTCAAGCCATTTTTATTGCAAAAAAAAATATAAACTTCTGATTTGGATATCGTCCAGTGTAGTTATTCGGAGGTTATATTCAAGTCGGGGTGAAATATTAGAGATGATTGAAATAATTTTTATTATTATTTCCCTGTAATAAAATCCATTATATTATATCCACTACGAATTCAATCTGGATCATTAGGATATATCATTTCAGGGCGTACAGAACCTATGTCTTCATAAAAAAGCTTATCTTTTATACTTACCACATAAATCCGACGATATATAATAAAACAAAGAATTATGATTGTTAATGTCATTACAATATATCTTATTATTTTAAATATTTTGTCTTTTGGTATTACTATGGTTAGGTAAACTATTCATATGAATGGTAAAAGATAGGTTATTACATCCATAGGATAATATAGAAACAATGAGACCATTGCTAAGTCTTTATACGTAGCATAATCACGTGGAAATATAACTGGATTCAGAAATACTATCAACAATGAAATAACCATAAGTACTGCCAAGATGATTCATAATCGTTTAGATCGTGATTTTTTCATGAGAGATGGAAAACGGAATAAAACAAATCGTAATCTTTTGTTTATTCTATTCTTTCATAGATAATTCTATTGCTGTTCTTGCTTTATCTTCTATGTTTTTTTTTAGACTGTTATATTCATTTTCATTTAATATTTCTTCTTCTCCCTTTGGATATAATTTATCTCCACCAGAAAAATTGATTCATTCTGGTTTTATACCTACAATGTGAAGATATTGTTCTCCCATTGGCATAATTACACCAGGTCTATTTTCAAAATATATCTTTGAAATATCATACTTTGGAGGATTATTTCTTAGATTAATAACTACTTCTTTAAATAATTTTTCAATTGTGTAATTAGTCGTCATCTTTCTACTAGAAAAAATATAAAAAAGGATATATAACAAATCATAGCCTATTTTATATTATGATTTCTCGTATTACTTCGAGCGTAAACTCGTGAGCCAGAGATTTTTTCTTCTGTATCGGCTATATGAAGATATGATTTCTTCTTACTTTCAATATAGTGATTTCTTCTTTTTTTTCAACTATTGATAAAAAAATATTCTATAGTTTATTGCAACCCCGACCTTTTGATCATTCTGTAAGTTCATATCCTTTTTTGCATAGACAAGTATATCCTCAGTTAACTCTTTTAGTGTATCCTCATTCTCAAAATGATATTTGACACATAACATTACGTGCATCATATACTTCTTTATTATCATTACATTTATCTGGACATGTGCTAAGTGCCTGTGAACAAGAAAGAATGTCTTTTGTATCGCAGATAATAGGATTGTCTTTTTTGCTACTTGTGGTGCTTTTGGTTACAGTTACTGGTTTTTGTATTGTATTTTTTATAGTAATTTGATTTGTTTGATTGTCCAACATTTCAGAATAAAAAGTAGCAAAAAGTCCTAACCATATGATGACTAATATAACTAATCTTACTCGTGTAGACCATTTTTTTCGAAACAGAACATTTCATTTATTCTTAGTAGTCCAATTAATCAGATATAATATAATTCAACAAATACCAATAAGGACACCAAATATTCAACTCCAAAAATTGGGATGGTTTTGTATACATCATATGAAACTTTCACATCCTAGATCGGATGAATGTATGTTGTTGAAACTGATAATATATGCTACTATGAAAATCAAGGGTACTACTATGTTAATTATTCTCATGTTCCTACTAATAAACGATTTTTTGCCAATATCTTTCTTTTCTGATTTTAACCATTCTCAACAAAATCTGCATTTTTTGGCATCATTTTGAATTTCTTCGGCACAATAAGGACATTTTTTCATAATATTATTTATTAAGAAAATAAATCAATTGGTATATACTCTTTTTGCTTCTTTTTTCAAAGCTAATCTTTATTTGCCTCCACCCGCACCCAACTTTCCTATTACTATCAATATCCCCATGGCTATGAGGAAGCTTGATAAGACATCTCCTGAAGTGATTATGTCCATGCATATTGATAAATAAAATTTTGCTACAGATTGCTGGTATATAATATATATTATCTCTTTATCCTACAAGAAGTCAAGTTTAAAATTTTGATTATTACCATGTTTTGTCTGTTTTTTAGATTATATTTCTTTACTATAATTTTACTTTAATTATTCAAAACTTCTATGCTTATACGTACTGCTACATTTATCAAAAGTGCATCTAAACTCAGTGAATGTCCTGAAGGTAGTTTGCCTGAATTTGCAATGATCGGGAGATCTAATGTCGGGAAGTCGTCATTGATCAATATGATGGCTAATCATAGCAAGCTCTCCAAAGTCTCCGTCACTCCTGGTAAAACGAAGTTGATCGGATATTTTATGATAAATGATAATCGATATCTTGTCGATTTGCCGGGATATGGGTATGCGCAGACAGGGAAGAAAAATAGGGATCTTTGGATCAAGATTACTCATGATTATTTTATCGGAAGAGAACAGTTGAAAAGAGTCTTCGTCCTCATTGATGGCAATATTCCACCGCAGCATATTGATCTCGATTTTATCTATAGTTTGGATCAGAAAAATATTCCTTTTGATATTATCGTGACCAAGATAGACAAAGCTACGCAGAAGTCTTTGAGTCTTCATACGCGTTTGCTTAAGGAAAATCTCGCTAAAGTTGTCACAACTATGCCAAATATATTTCCGGTATCTAATGTCACCAAGAGGGGGAGAGAAAAATTGCTGGAATACATTGAAACTCTAATTTAGAATTTAAAATTTAGAATTTAAAATTTAAAATTTGTTTTTTTATGTTGTATCTCAAAGTCACAAATCTTGCCAAATCATATACCTCAAAAATCCTTGTCGATCATGTAGATTTTACTATTTCTAGATGACAAAAAATCGCTTTGGTTGCTAAAAATGGTGCAGGAAAGTCTACCTTGATTAAATTACTTATGAAAGAGATAGATGTAAGTGATGGTGCAATTGAACGAAGAGAAGGTGTTCGTATCTGATATCTTTCTCAGGATACTCGTTTAAACGATGAACAGACCGTTCGTGAATTCCTCTTCGACTTCGACACAATGCAACATCGAGAACAAGAAGTAGAACTTAATATCGCTATCAATAAACTTCGTATCAAACCGTATCTTGACCAGAAGATTTGATTACTTTCCTGATGAGAAAAAAAACGTGTTGCTTTGACCAAGACCTTGATGGGAAATCCTGAAATGTTGATTCTTGATGAACCGACCAATCATTTAGACTTGGATATGATAGAATGGCTTGAATGGTATCTCAAAAATCAACGTATAACCTTGCTTATGGTGACCCATGATAGATATTTTCTTGAAAGAGTATGTACCCATATCTTTGAACTTCATAGAGGTAAGATTGTCGTGTTTCCTGGAAATTATTCGTATTATCTAGAAAGCAAAGCGATCCGTGAAGAGAATGAAAGGATAGAAGTCCATAAACTCAAACAGTTGTATAGGAAAGAATTGAGCTGGATCAAAAAATCGCCGAGTGGAAGACAGACAAAATCCAATTCTAGAGCTAGCAGATTTGATGATATCAATGACCGTTATGACGTTCTCAAAGATACGGTATTCAACGAACAAGCGAAACTTACCTTGTCTATGCAGGCAAGGCAGCTATGAGGAAAAATCCTTAAGCTCAAACATATTAAAAAATCTTTTGGTGATAAACCAATACTCACTGATTTTTCTCATGAATTTAGACATAATGAACGTATCGGTATTATAGGAAAAAATGGTGTAGGAAAGTCTACCTTCGTTCGTATGATCTTGGGTGAAGAACCGATAGATTCGTGATTGGTGCAAGCAGGGGAGACTGTCGTCTTCTGACATTATCAACAGAAAGAAATTCATTTTCCTATCGATAAAAGAGTCTCTGATATCGTCCATGATCGCAATTTGCTCGAACAATTTTTGTTCCCGCCAAACCAACAACATGTCTTCGCAGAGAATCTCAGTGGGGGAGAAAAAAGAAGATTACATATGCTGACTATTTTACAAAATCGCCCTAATTTTCTCATTCTTGATGAACCGACAAACGATCTAGACTTAGTCACTGTTGGGGTACTCGAAGATTTTTTGATGACGTATAAAGGCTGTCTCATTGTGATTTCTCATGATAGATTCTTTATGGACAAGATCACGGATCATTTGTTTATCTTTGAAGGTGAGTGAGCAGTGAAAGATTTTCGAGGAACGTATTCAGAATATAAATCTGCTGAAATGATGGCTGGGGGAAAAATGGAAAAAACAAAACCACAAGAAAGCTTATCTCTACAACCTGAAACCTGAAACCTTGAACCTGAAACTAAAAATAAATTATCATATATGGAAAAACGTGAATTGGATCAGTTGACCAAAGATATTGTCGCTTTAGAAAAAGAGAGAGATGAAATTAGTCGTATTTTTGATCAGAAAGATGTCGCGTATGATGATATCAAAGCCTTGTCTGAATCATTATGAATCATTCTCCGTCAGCTTGAACAGAAAGAGTATAGATGGTTTGAATTGAGTGCTAGAGAATAATATGAAAAATCACCCCGTATTGCTACAGAGGTGATTTTTGAAATGTATAGAGAAATATATTTTAGACTAAGCAGCCATATTTTCTATTTTGTCTACATTTATTGCATTAGTTCCTTTTGGTCCTTCTTCAGTTTCATAAGAAACTTTGTCGTTTTCAGCAATAGTAACTCCATTTACTAATCCAGACATATGTACGAATACATCCTTTTCACCATTATCAGGAGTGATAAAACCGAAACCTTTTGTTGTGTTGAAAAATTTTACTGTACCTGTAGTCATTGTGTTTTGAAAAAAAATAATAAAATTTGAGTACGTAACTCAATGAGAGTTATACATATAATCTCTCAATAAGCAAGGGAATCGTGATTACTGTATTTTATAGTATTTTTGTCTCTCTCTATTGATTTGTTCTACGCTATTATTTACTATATGTTTTCTGTATTTATATTTATCGCTTTCTCTATATGCCAAAACATAAAAAAAATATTTCACTGCTTTTTATCGACACAGAAACGACCTGACTTTCGGCGACGGATCAGATTCTTCAGTTTGCTGCCATATACTGAACCTTTGATGGAAAAAATTTCTATGAAGAAATCAGAATCAATCAATATATGAATATCACTACCAAGATAAATTTCTTCGCGCAAAGAGTCCATGGTATCACCAAATCTATGGTAGAAAAGTACGAATATATCGATAGCTATATAGATCATTTTCTTACCCATATAGACAAATCTGACTATGTCATTGGACATAATATTTCATTTGATATCAGGATGCTACAACAAGATTGTGAGAGAATAGATAAATCATATGATCGAAGTGGCGTCAAAACATTCTGTACCTTGAGGGATATTAATCATATTGCAGATCTTCCCAAAAAAAATCCTAAACTTGGATTACTCTATTCTCATCTGTTTGCTAAAGAAATTGAAAATGCACATGATGCGATGGCTGATATCGAAGCGACAAAGGATTGCTTTTTAGAATTGGCAAAAAGAGGACATATTGAATTAAGAATTTAGAATTCAGAATTCAGAATTAAAAAATTAAAATTTAGAATTATTTTTTTTATCTTTTATTGTATTATGCGAGCAGTGTATATAGTCAGATGTAATGATGATACCTTGTATACGGGTATCGCAAAGGATTTGGAAAAAAGAATTTCTGATCATAATACTTCCAAGGTCTGAGCAAAATATACCAAGGCCAGACGTCCTGTAGTATTGGTGTGGAGTAAAAACGTTAAAGACAGAAATACAGCTGCAAAATTAGAGTATACAATCAAAAGAATAGGGAAGGCAAAAAAAGAAGCATTAGTGTCTAAGAAGCCAAGAAAAAAATCTCCTAGTGCTAAATAACCTCTTGTTTTCCCATAAGCACTTCGTTATATTTAATCTACTTTTATCATTTACCAGCATCAGTATGGCCGAAGCTAAAGAACCACAAAAAAAATTACCAGAAAATCCTTTGCCCGAAAAAAAACCTTTTGTACCCATTGTACAACCTAAACCATTTGTCTATAATAATCCACAGTTTAATAAGTTCTGATCTAAAGGAAAATCGTGAGGTGGACAGCCTGCTATCAGAAAACACGCTGCTCGTTCTAGATAATCAGTGAAAAAATATAGTAAAAAAATCTCCATTAGGGAGATTTTTTTTTATTGTCCTTTACGATATATACTTCCTGGATGGATGTGTTTGGGTCCTCATAATAATTCACTTACGGTTACTATGGTATATCCGCTTCTTTGTATCGCGTCTATGATGTCTGACATTGCTTGTACGGTCCCGGTCAATGTATCATGCATTAAAATAATTTTTCCTGGTTGAATATTGTTCATGATATTGTTTACTAATGTCTCACTCGAAGGTAGCTCCCAATCATTACTATCCAAAGACCATTGTACTGATGCCAGATGGTATTTTCCCAATATATTTAGTATTTTTCCGTTTTGTGCGCCATAAGGCGGTCTTACTACTATTGGGGTATATCATGTTATTTTTTTTATCATTTTTTGTGTCTTTTGTACTTCTGTAATAATCTCTCTGGTAGATAATCATTGTAATATTATGTGATCCCATGTGTGATTTCCTATCATATGTCCTTCGTCATATATACGTTGTACAATACCAGAACATTGTTGTATATTTTGTCCTATCAAGAAAAATGTAGCGTGTACGTTTTTTGCTTTGAGGATATCTAATAATAGGGGAGTTGTGTTTTCATTAGGACCATCATCAAACGTCAATGCAACATATTTTTTGCTTGGTGTTGTATATGTTTTAGCGTTTGTTGTACCTATTATCATTGTCAGACTTACTAGTGTTATGATACTGATACCTATGTATTTTTTCATTATATCATTGAGCGTATAGGTGTTAAAATATGTAGATATATAGTTTATATCTATTGCAAATCAATTCTATTAGTAATCAAAAAATCTCCACTAGGGAGATTTTTGTTTATTTACTTAATGTTCGATTCTCATTATTTGGAGATGATGGGGTTCGAACCCATGTCTAAAAGGCATACATAAAGCTATCTACCACGATAGTTTATTAATTATCCGAGCTTTTTAACGTTATTATGTCGGGATACGGTAGCCAATAAACAGGCATAGGTTTTTACCATAACAACGTTGTCCACCGAAGTGAACGGGGTTACCTACTTGGTCGCCTCGTGGCTAGTAGGAGTCACACAACGAGGATGATACGTCACTAGGCAGCTAGGCTGTAGCTAGGTACGAGAGCAAAAGCTCTGTTTAATGTTTTAGCATTTTTGAATGAACGATTGTTTTATTTCGGTACGTTCGTCGAAGAGTGGCCGTCGATACATATGGAATCCTCCTATCAAATCCAGAGCATCCCCAATTTAATGCAGAATTTAGAATGTATAATTCAGAATTATTTTCTGCCTCAATACTATAACTATTTCTTTTGAAAATTCAATGAAAATTAAAAACGTTAGGCAGGAACCCAACGTTTTCTTGTTTTGCATTTTAGTTGATTATTTCTTTTTGATAAGTGTTTTTACTTTTTTAACTACTTTTTTAGCTGGTGCTTTCTTGATAACTTTTTTTGCTACAGCTTTTACGGGAGCTTTACTAGCTGGTGTAGCTATCATTCTTACAACTGGTTTAGTAACTTTTTTACTAAGGTATTGTGAATTGTCGAATGCGAGGATCGGTATGAACACGATTTTGATAAATCGAATTCCAAGTCCATATGCTCGATGTTTTCAGAATCTTTCTGCGATTTTAAAATAGTTGATGATCATCAATACAACAAATACTGGTGGTATCAAGATCCATAAAAAATTTCGTCCAGATCGTCCTCCAAGTTTGAACATAAGGTATCGGTTATAAAATGGAATGAAAATTCCCCATCCTGGAAGTCATGCTTTGGTAAATACTTTCCATCGAGAGATAATCATGAGCGCTACAAGTGCTAAGACACCTACCATTCGTACCATTGCAATTCATCCGAACACTGCTCAAAGAATAGTATTCATTCACATCATTGCTTCTGGATTTATATTTCAAGTCAATGCTGCTCATTGAAGTTCAAAAGCAAAATCCATTTAATTTGTTATTAAATAAATAAAATAATACCATTTAAATATAGAATTTACCTTGAATTTCAAGCATTAATTACATAATGGTTGTATTGTGTCTTTATTAAAAATTACTTGAAAAAAGAATATAATCTGATACACTGATGACGTTTTAATTTTTTACCACGACCTATGTTTAAAGATTTTTTTGCTTTCCTTGCTCAGTATAATATTTTTGGTATTGCTATTTGATTGCTTATCGCAACTAAGGTATGAACACTTATTAAAGGACTTATTGAAGACCTTATTACACCGCTTATTTTGCAACCAATTTTGAAAAAATTGAGAGTCAAACATATTGAAGATCTTTCGTATAAGTGAGTACTTTATGGTAAAGTGATGTCTACGTTGATTGATTTTTTTATTACTGCTTTCTTAGTTTTTCTTGTTGTTAGATATGCACATATTTCTCTTGCCGTAAAATAATTATAAAAAAAAGTCTTGGATATACCAAGACTTACTTTCTAACTTTGTTTCTTTTAGAATGATAAGACGATTTTTTTCTTGTTATCTTTTACGATGTATCCTGATCTTCTATCAATTTTGAGAGAAAATTCTAGTTTGTTAGTTTCTTCGCAGATTTCGATGTCACGATTGTTGTATTTAGTCATCGTTTCTTTCATCTCATCTGTGGCTTCAAGTTCTAAGTAGAAATCTACTGAGTAGGCTTCTTCATTGCCCGGTTCAAATTTATCAATGAGTATTTCACCATTGAATGTTTCGGGGAATAAATTTGGTACAACATGTGGTAATAGTTCAGCATCTTTGAGGTATTGTAAAAAATCTCTTGAGATTCCTACAAATTCTGTGCTGAAGTTGTCCTGTGTAGGTTTGAATGTTAATTTGAATTCGTTGGTTTTTTGGGTGCTTGCTTTCATGTTTTTTTGTGTTATTTTTTTTGTTTTAGAAAATTATCATAACAAAATTAATTATAAAGTCAATACCTTAGAATCCTTGTTGTAGGCGGTAATGAAACATATTTTATGATGTATATAGTGTCTAGTTATATTTTTTTCGTCATATTCAATATATTTTGTTTGATATCGCTAGAGATATTTGCGTCTTTGGTGATTCTTTGGATATATCCTTGGAGTATTGGTTGGATTATTTTTTTAATGGTTTGGTATTTTTTGTCTTCTTCTTTGCATTCTATAAGTTCTTTATCCCATCATAATTGAAGTTCAAGTAATGTCTCGTGTTTGCTTGTATCGTTTGTTGCTTGAGTAATGATATTCTCTGGTAGTGTGGTAGTTATTGCACTGACAAGATTCAATAGTCATGTTCGTTTGTCTTGTATCTCAATGAATTGTTTGATGAAATCTTGATAAAATAGTGCTGCGAGAAATAATTCTCTGTCTATTTCATATTTTTTTTCTTCGTTTTTTCTTGCTATTTGTTGAAGGATAAACTTTCCTCAATCTCTTGCAAATTGTCTGTATTGTGCTTCCATGATGTTTTCTCTCATTCCTAATTTTTCTCCCAATAATTGAATATAATGGTCTTGCATCGCATTATTCGTTATATTCATAATGAGTCCAAAAAGTATATTTAATATTTTTTGCTTGTCGATCGGTGAGGTAAGATCAAATTTCTTTTTTAAATTTTGGAAAACAACAGAAAATCCATCCTGACTCTTTTTTCGTTCTTCATCAAATCTTTCTTTCCCATCTGCCGTATTTGCGAGTTCATCGATATCTTTGAATCCCTCGGGAAGGGTAATTATTTTTGGAAATAGATTATGTTGGTAGGCGAGTGTTAATGCTCTTAAGCTTGCTTCTTGTCCTGCCTCGTCACTATCAAAAAGTAAAAATAAATGCTCTGTATATCTTTTTATCAGTTTCAAATGTTCTTGAGTCAATGCAGTTCCACACGTAGCCACACCCAGATGATATCCTAATCTTGCCAATCCGATAACATCCATCTGTCCTTCGACGATGAAAAGTGCATTGTGTTCTTTGATGTCGTTTTTTGCTCGATTGAGTCCGTAGAGGAGTTGTGATTTTTGAAATGCTTTGTGTTCTGCACTATTGAGATATTTTGGTTTATCATTGGGATCGACTATTCTCGCACTAAATCCTACGACGTTGTTCATAGTGTCGTAGATAGGGAAGGTAATCCTATGTTTGAAAAATGTGTAAATGTCACCTCAGGTTTGAGATTTTTTTGCGAGTGAAGCATCAATCAAATCTTTGTCTACAAATCCTTTGCTCTTGAGTTCTTGGATCATGGTGTAATGAGAATCTGGTGCATATCCTATACCAAAATAACTAATCATCTGATCAGAAAGTTTTCTTTGTTCATTCAAATATTTCTTGGCTTCCGGATGTTTTGCGAGCTGTTCAACGAAAAATTTTTGTGCTATTTTGTGGATACGTTTAATCTTTTCTTTGTCATCATTCCAGTCATCATGTTTTTTGGGATCTATCTGATATTTTGCGAGATCTATATTTGCTTGTTTCGCTAATTCTTTTGCTGCATCTCGAAAGTCTATTCTTTCTATCTCTTGCATAAAAGTGATTACATTCCCGCCTTTTCCGCATCAGAAACATTTGAATATTTGTTTGCTCGGTGATACCATAAATGATGGCGTCTTTTCATTATGAAATGGGCAGTTACCAGTAAAATTTGCACCTGCTCTTTTGAGTGGTACATATTTGCCAATAACATCTACGATGTCGATGCTAGATAAAATATCTTCTGCGATTTTACTCATACTTTCCTCCTAAAATGCATAAACGATAATGTAAATAGACAGTGTATATATAGTAGTGTAAGAATTTCTTATTCTTTCGCAATAAAAAAAAGAGAATGCTGAAAACAACATTCCTTTCATTAATTACTCGTTTAAACGCTTTTGGTTTGTGTAATAGATGTTTGCATCCCATATGCAGGGCATCTTTCATGTGTAACACGACATGATGATAGTATCATTATTACTATCGTTACCATCATAATAATTAAAACATGCTTTTTCATAAACTGTTGGTTTTTGTGTTGTATTATGGATACTTATCTTATTTTAAAAATCAAGTTACATTCGCATGTGATAATTTACTACCAAATTATATTTGTCAGCAGGTACTCCACTAATATTTTTTTACTAATTGGAAAGAGCTACTAAATGCAGCAGCTCTTCTGTTCCCTTGGTATAGGCCCAACTCGTTATTAACGAGTGTACTTTCTTTTTTTGAATTGTTTTGCTGATTTGCTTGAGTAGTTTGTCTTTTTGCTCTTAACAGTGTAAGAAATTTTCTTTTTGCCCTTTTGTTCTTTGGGGCATTTAACTGTTGTTTTGAGTTTACTACCACCGTCTTTATCGCCAGCAACAGCGATATTATTGATTGAAAAGACCATCGAGGCCATAAAAATAATAATAATTACTAATCTTTTCATAGGACTAAATTTTAGTATTGGGTTAATTTTTATTTTTATTTTGTATGTATACTATACTTATTTTATTTAATAAGTCAAGTATAAGTTCAAGATTATTTATCTGGCTTACTTTATATAGAAGAGATAGAGGTTTTCTTTGCTTAATTTCTTTGCTACTGCTTGTACGTCTTTGAGGGTGAGGCGTTTATATTTCTTGAGAATTTCTTCTAAACTTTCAATTTTTTTATATATTAGATATTGATTCCCGACAAAACTTGCCATTTCATCTGAAGATTCTATTCCCATTTGGATCTGTCCTTCGTTGTATCCGATAGCGTTGTCGAATTCTTCTTGCGTGATGTTTCATTCAGCGATATATTGTATTTCTTCAAATATTTTTTCTACACCGAAGTCGAATCTCTTTTTGTCGATTCCTGCCCTGATCAAAAATACTCAGAAATCTTCCTGGCTCATATGACTTCCTTTTATATAGTAGCAAAGTCCTTGTTTTTCTCTGATATTTTGGAAAAGTCTTGATGACATATTCCCTCAGAGGATAGTTCCCAACACATTTGCTGCATATCTTGTGTCGTCGTTACCATCAAATCCTGGCGCTGAAATTACTAGATGAGCTTGTTCGTTTTTTTGTTCATGAAATGCTGTATGTTCTCTAGGTAATGTCTGTACAAATGTTGGTTTCGTTACTTTTTTGTTTGCTGGAATGTTACTAAATTCCTTGGTTAACTGTTCTATGACTGCTTGTTTATCTTTTATTTTACCTGCGATCACGATAATAAGGTTATCTTTGGTATAGAGATCTGCTTTATGATCAAACAGCATTTGTTGCGTAAATGCATTGATGTTTGCTTCTGTACCGACGATAGGTCGTCAGAAACTATTGTCTCCGAGATAGTAGCTTTGTCGTTTTTGCATAGCCATAGCCATGGGATTGTCTTCATACATCTTCAGTTCTTGGATAACCACTCATTTTTCTCTTTCGAGCTCTTCGGTATTGAATTTTGCGTGATTCATCATATCTGCGAGGACGTCGATTGCTTTATCGATAAATTCAGGAGCACATTTTACATAGTATCCCGCATATTCGTCTCAAGTATACGCATTGAATTCTCCTCAAAACTTGTCTACTACTTCAGCAACAGCTTTTGGTGTAGGGTATTTTTTTCCTCCTTTGAAGAAGAGGTGTTCGAGGAAGTGACTGATTCCGTTATTTTCTCTATTTTCGTAGATACTTCCTGCTTTGCACATAATCTCTATGGTAACTGAGTATGCGTCTTCCATAGGTGCGAAAATTACGTCAATTCATCCGATAGGTTCTATAGTATACTTCATAAAAAACGACTAAATGATAAAATGAATAAACGATAAAACGAATAACTATTTGGATACGTATTGCAATACATTGGGCTTATAATTTGAACTCCATAAAAAAATTTGTAACTTGGTTTTATATTGTATTGACAAATTAGATTTTGTGAGTATAATACGTTCGTTAAATTTACTCTTTGTATCCCCTGATGAGTGTAGCATCAAAAACAAAAACAAAGATGTTTACAACTGTAGCCCTTGGAGTTTTGGCAGCCGTAAGTACATTACCTACTTTGGCAAGTACCACCCCAGGAACTGTTTCTTTTACTACAGTTAGTCCTGTTGTGTCAACATTGTCCAATCAACCTAAACAAGATCTTTGAGAACTTCGAACAAGACTTAAGGAGAGATTTTCTTGAGTTGCTTCAGAGGTTCGTTCACTAATCGATGGTACTACCAGCCCTACTGATTCTTTTCATGGATCAACAGCTGTTCGTACACTTGATGTCAGTCAAGGAATTTGAGTTAAACCCACGATTTCTCGTCAGGATTTTTTTGTTGATATAAAAAATGATCCTTATGAAAGCTATATTGCAAGATTGGCTGCGTTTGGTGTTTTAACTTCGACTCAGAAATTTTATCCGCAAAACTATTTCCGTAGAGATGATTTTGCTTCTTTATTTGTTAAACTCTATAAAAAAACTACTGGTAAGTCATTGGTTCTCAAAGATATTATATGAGGTGATATCGATGATGTAATGATGACTAAGTGAAGACTTCAACAGATTATGTATACTATCGATGGTATTCAAAAAATTGATATCGATGGTAATCCTTATGATAAACTTATAAGATCTGAATGAGCATATTATCTTGTTCGTATGTTTGATTTGCCTGTGTTGGATACTAGTGATGATGCTTCTGTAGTTGTAGGTGATATATTTAGTGATATTGCTGATCATCCCTTTGCTGCTGAGATAAATATTTTGGCAAGTTTAGGTATTCTCAATACCCAGACTCCAAAGTTTTATCCTGACAATTATCTTCGTCATTATGATTTTACTGTCGTATTTGTTAATGCACTTTTGGCTGCTAAGGGTCAGTCTTTGCCTGGTATTTCTCCTACTTCCCAATTTGCTGATATAGATGCAAGTGCTTCATATCTTCCTCAGGTAACTTATGCTGAAGACCGTGGACTTATTGATTATATTGTCACGAGTAAAAGAGGCTCTTTGTATTTTGAGCCTAATAGCTTTATCACTAAGCATGAAGCATATCAGATATTGAGTAAAGCATTGAATATTACTTTTATATATGATGAAGCTGCTGCCGATCAACAAAAGCTTTCTAGGGCTGAATTGGCTAAATTACTTGTAGATAGTTTTGAGTTTACTCCACAAGCAGTGTCTTCATCTGATACATTGTCATGAGATGCTTTGGATACTGGTGATATGACTGTTTTGACTAAATTGAGAACTTTATTATCTATGTTGTAATCGACGTAGTAATTATATATGTTTTAGGTCCTTGACTGCTAGTCTTGGACTTTTTTTTTATGACTTATATATTATTGTGATCTTTCTATTTAGTAAAAAAATTTCTTAAATAAAATAATAATATATTATCTATCGCCTCGCCGTCTGGGCGTTTCTTTTTTGCTACCAGGTCAAACAAGAACCCTTTGACTTCGCAAAGGACAAGACCAAAAAACCCCTCGTCGATTGTGTCCTTCATATTTATTGAAAATCGATATTCATTTGATTGGCTGCTTATTAAGCGATATCACAATCGACCTTTTTGTAATGTTGTGATATGGTAGAAAATGTCTCCCTAAATTTGCACATCATCCTTCAAAAGTACATTTCGTGGTTTTGAGTGAATGATGGGTGAATTTTCTTAAGTAGTGAAAAAGTCCTTCTAAAATTTGATTCATCAAATTTGGATATCTGGTAAAAAAGTCCTTATAAAATTTGATTCATCAAATTTGGATATCTGGTAAAAAAGTCCTTATAAAATTTGACAAATTTACTCTTTTGGAGTATAATTGTCTAAAGGTTAAAAAACCGATTCATTTATTCTGTATATATACCCATGAAACACATTCTTCATCATGTCCATTCTCACCTCAAACGTCATCACAGAAAATATCTGTTCGGGTTATTTGGTGGGTATGCAGTTGCGAAACTTTTCTTATTAGTACTATGACTTTCTGTTGTAGAATATTCGTATACTTCAACATTTGCACAATTGCAAACGGGATGTATACTTACAGGACAATATTATACGTGAGAATATCAGACATGAACATATCTTACGGGACAAGAATTAACAGGATGAACTCTCATTAACTGTGTTGATCTATCAGGATATCGAACAGGAGGAACTTTGGATGAATTTAATGTATTGACGGGACAAACACGAGTAGAAGAAAAATCTCAGACAGGATGTGAACTTACTTGACAAGAATTAACAGGATGATATGTGACGTGAGGTTATTTGACGTGAGGATATCGAACAGGAGGAACGGTAATTTGTACTGAGGGACCAGGAACTGGAGATGATACATTATTGACATGAAATAATCAAACATGAAATATTGTGTGATGAAATTGAATATGTGAATCTGGAGATATCGCTTTTTCGACATCAATTTCGTGATCAATAGTCAGAAATATATTTCCTATTGCTTGGATATATTCATGAGCGGATTGTCTTTCTGGATTGTCACTTCAATTGCGAGATCATAATAACCAACGAATTAATCTTTCTCCTTTAGTTTCATTAACTACATCATATAGTTTAGATTCTAGTCGTTTATATAGTTTCCAACAATCAGGATTTTATCATATCTTTTGAACAGGAACGAGTGGACAACAATATTATCTCTATACAGGAATTGCTACCTGAGCATATTCACGTTTCTTTACCTGATATAGGGTGAGATTGATTACTGCTGATCAAACTACCATTCAAGAAACATCACCATTTACCATAGATAATCAAATTCCTACACTAACATGAATTACATTAACTGCTCCATGATTTTCTACCTGATTCGTCAATGTGAGTGGTGTAGTTACCTTGAACTTCACAGCAAGTGAATTACTTACCTGACTACAAGTTACTTTGTGATCTGGTAAAGTCGCTACAAGTTCAACTGTTTCATGATTATCTTATACCTATGTACGAAATCTTACCTCATTATATACAGAATGACTATTAACTCCAGTTATTTCTTTTGCTGATGCTGCAGGAAATACTGGTACCGTTACCTATGTTTCATCACTTACTTTGGATAAGACTAAACCAGTCGTAACATGATTTGTATTCACTGAAGCTACTGAATGAGTACGTTTGAACTTCTCTGCATCTGAAGCAGTAAAATATGCGTTTACGTATCAAAAAACATGAATGGCTATTATCACTGGTGCGAGTGCTGACTATTTAACTGCACAACAACTTAGCTTCAGTGGAGTGACAAGAGATCAATTATACTCATTTACCTTAGATATTTTTGATAGAGCGTGAAATAGTAGAGCAGTGACTGGTAATTTTATGCGAACTAGTCTATGACAAGTTATCTCGAATGTATATATTGCTCCTATAGCTAGTGAAGCAGTTTTAAGCTGAAGTTTAGCCACATTGGCAGTTGTCCTCAAAGCTGAAGTGGAAAAATTTAATGTCTGTAAACAAGCCTTGAGTTATACTCCTATAGAACTTAAAGTAAGAAATGTTAAATTTGTTATTCAGATGCCATTGTTTAAAAAATCACAAGTTAAGACGCTTGTGAATGCATTTACTTTGTTTGTCCTTGATAAAATCAAACATAATTATGGTATCACTTCGACTGAGATTACAGAAATTACCAAAAAGTTTGATAGCTTCTTGGTTGTCTTGAAGTTACTTAGAGATGATGATAATACATGTAAACAGAATTTATCTAACTATCATATTAGTCAGTTTAAGAGAGCATTAGAAGAATATAAGATTACGTTAGAGTAATTACGTATTCACCCGGGTGCAAAAACTAGTCAGCTTAGTTACTAAGCTGATTTTTTTGTCGTCGCACCCGGGTGAATAGCTATGCTACTTCAATATTTCTTTCGCTTTCAGAAATTTTTTTTATTGTGATTTGAGTCGAATTTTTGAAGGGGAGTTGGTCGATGAATTTCGGTCGTTCGATGACGATATATTCAAATTCATTTATTTGATCGATGATTCATTTTTCTACGAGCTCATTGAATTCTTTGATTCTATACATATCGATATGAAGAAGTTTTCAGTCGTAGACATTTAAGTATGCGTAGGTAGGGCTCTGGACGTGATGTTCATTCAATCAAAGTCATTTTGCAAATCATTTAGTCAGTAGTGTTTTTCCTGCTCATAATTCTCCATGTAACAATAAAATCTTATGCTCTTTTGCGAGAGCTATTCAGAATTCTAGCATTTGTTCTGGAGTGCTGATAGTTTTCATAATTTATAAGTGATTAAATTGTTTATATCGGAATCCATTTACACGAGTACCTCATTCCGGTGTTAAGTGTTGCAACCGGAATCCATATTAGAGACTTAGTAATAGAGTCGTAGATTCCGGCACCAATTTCATATCGCCGGAATGAGGCCAGGACGAAAAGAATGGATTCCTTGACTTGTGTTTTATACCGAAAAATTTATATATATCAACATTTATTGATTACCTTTGCTATGAAATTCTTTCTTATCGATTGATCAAGTTTCTTATATAGAGCGTATTATGCGTTTCCTCCTATGACTGACCAGGATGGGCATAATGTAAATGTCGTCTATGGATTTTTTCGTATGTTGATGAAAATCTTCCAAGAAAAACCAGATTATTTCGTTATTACTTGGGATTCTCCCGTGAAGACATTGAGGCATGAAGAATATCCAGAATATAAGGCTAACCGCAAGAAAATGGATGATGATTTCAAACATCAGATTCCTATTACCAAAGATATCGTAGATCAGTTGTGAATTCCTAGTCTTATTGTGCCTACGTATGAAGCTGATGATATTATTTATACTCTGGCGATGAAATATAAGGCCGATAAAACTATGATGATAGATATTTATTCATGAGATAAAGATTTAAAACAACTTCTCGATGTAAATGTCTTTTGTATCGATTCTATGAAAGGTATCAAAACCAATGAAGAACTGTTTGTCAAAGAATATGGATTCGATCCAATCTATATTTTGGACTATTTAGCCTTGGTAGGTGATAGTGCTGATAATATCAAATGAATACCATGAATCTGACCAAAAAAAGCGTCTGACTTGATTCAAAAATATCAGACTATCGACAACATATATATTCATATCGACGAAATAACTGGTGATGTGAAGCAAAAATTGATTGATGGAAAACAAGAAGTCTATATGAGTAGAGGATTGATTGAATTGAAACCTATTACGGAGATAGAAACTACCGATCTCAAAAATTTCGCTTTGGAACTAGACTTTCCTAAGTATAAAAAAGTATTAGTAGAACAATATCATTTCAATTCCTTTGAAAAAACTTTGGATGAATTGAAAAAGAAATTACAAAATCCTGTACAAGTGGGATTGTTTTAATGTTATGTAATTCATATGGCAATATTGATTACCTGATGATTATGATATATATGATCGCATACTGCGGTTGTTTTTGCTAATGCAGGATATGATATACTTATTGTAGATAATTTGTCGAATACTGATGTATCTGTATTATCACATATTGAAAAACTTACCAATAAAAAAATACCGTTCTATCAACTAGATATTAGAGATAAGGAATGATTGGAAAAAATATTTATCGAGCATCAGATAGATGGGGTTATCCATTTTGCTGCTAAGAAGGCAGTAGGGGAGAGTTGTGAAATTCCTTTTGACTATTACGATAATAATATTTTCTGATCGATATGTCTTTTTGAAAGTATGGTCAAATATAATGTCAAAAAAATAGTTTTTTCTTCTAGTGCAACAGTATATGATCCTGAAGGTACTCCTCCATTTGTTTAAACAGACCGTTTAAATAC
>Ga0194053_10000078_pt1 | contig 70725 bp, 47 predicted proteins | sample SepL228m_MetaG_FD_161684 | JGI IMG/M metagenome (GOLD analysis project Ga0194053, IMG submission 161684) | Anoxic zone freshwater microbial communities from boreal shield lake in IISD Experimental Lakes Area, Ontario, Canada - Sep2016-L227-8m | ecosystem: Environmental > Aquatic > Freshwater >...
GTTCTGTTGATAAGGGAAATTGTTGGGTTTGGAAAATATATCAATTTATTTTGCAAAAATGTTTAAAAACCCTTGTATTACTGGTAGAATGGTAATATACTTTCATTACTCAACTATTTGAGTAGAGAACTATTGAGGTAAGCAACTAATGGCAAACGAAACTAATTTGGAATCTGCGAAGAAAATGCTTGAAGTTATACCCATGGTGATGGGCGGCGTTGGCCGCGAGATGCGGAAACGGCAGGTACTTGATGTATCCATGCCGCAATTCCGCGCTTTGATGACGATACGTTTTCACCCGGAAATCCCCATGTCAGGTATAGCAAAGCATCTTGACGTCACTCTTTCTTCAGCATCAAAACTAATTGACGGACTGGTTGACCGCGGATGGGTACAACGGGCGGAGTCAGTAGATGATCGTCGAAAAACTTTGTTGTCGCTTTCCCCGGCAGGAAAGGAAGTCATCGAAGAACACCACAAAGCGAAGTTAAAATACTTCACAGAATTATTGAAAGATTTAACTGATGAAGAATGCATTATATTACACAAAGCTGGAAATATTTTGCACACGATATTTGCCCCCATGGAACCAGAACATATAAAAATCATGAGACAAGGTGAGATGAAATGAAAAAAGTCATTGTAACAACACTATTTTTCGCATGTATTGCATCATTTGCCGCACCGGCAATGACGCTGAAAGATGCGATTGCGCTCGCTCTAAAAAACCAGCAGAACGTTTTGCGTGGCGAGCAGAGCCTGGCTGCGGCGAAGTACCGGCTTACACAATCAAAGTCGGACTATTTCCCGCAATTGAATGTAGATTACACTCAAGGAATTTTCAACTCTACTCAGAGTAAGGCTTCCGGAAATGCTGCTTTAAACGCAAGCATGAACTTTTATGATGGCGGCAAGCGTGAATTGAATGTAAAGAGTTCTGAATTAGGAATTGATTCATCAACCAGCAATTTGGAACAATTTAAACAGGCGGTAGTAAATAATGTCACCAGTGCATATTTCACCCTGTTAAAAGCGAAAAAACAGAATGATGTTGTGAAATCTCAATTGAAATTGCTGAATGGTCAATTGGATTTAATCAAGGCACGTATTGAAGTTGGCGACGCGGCGGCGGTTGATTCATTGCCGGTAGAGGCGAGTGCCGCCAATGCCCGTTTTGATTTGCTGACATCAAATAACAATATCCGCACCTCTGCGATGCTGTTGCAAAACGCGATTGGCATTGCGATTACGCCAGATTTTGACATTGATGATTTTAACTTGAAACAAATTACTGTTGATTCCCTGGAAAACTATATAACGGTCGCAAAGGCGAACCGGCCGGAAATATTAATATCAAAAGCCGGGGTAGAAAGCGCTAAAGTAAATGTAGATATCGCGAAACTGCAGACTCGAATACGACCTCAAGTAAATGGTACGTGGAGCGAACCGTTAATTGGCAGCGGAAAGAGCAACTATTCAGTAACGGCCGGTGTAGTATATTCGATATTCGATGCCGGTGCGAATAAGGCAGCTTTAAATGTAGCAAATACAAATCTGGAAAGCGCGAAAATTCAACAAAACCAGGCAAATAAAGATATAGAATCTGATGTGCAGATAGCGTATATAAATGTTCTTAACTCCGTTGAAAAGATAGCCGCCAGCGCGCAAAGCCTGAAATCGGCACAGGCAAGTTATGATGCCCAGGAAGAAAGATACAAATTAGGATTAGTCACACCGTTGGATTTATTAAATGCGCAAAACACATTAGTCAGCGCACAGTACAACGCAGTACAGGCGAACTACGATTATTATATTAACATCAGTAAGCTTGAGTATGCTACCGGGAAACAAGGGGTGCTTTATGGTAACTAAAAGAAAACCAACTGGCTGGATTATTCTGGCGATAGTGTTAATTGCAGGCGGATTTTTCGCTTATAAACAAATGAATGTTAAAAAGCCGGTGACGATTAAAACGGCACAGGTTAAACGCGGCACAATAACATCCAGTATATCTTCGACCGGCACATTGCAGCCAATCACCACGGTTGAAGTAAAATCAAACGCCGGTGGTACCATCATAGAATTGGCCGTTGATGAAGGCGATTATGTAAAAGCCGGACAGTTAATAGCAAAGATTGACCCCAGCGATACAATGACAACATTGGAACAATCACAGGCTGATTATGATGGCGCAGTTGCAAAAATAGATCAGGCACAAAAAAATAAGACCTTGCAGAAATTACAGTCAGACCAGTCAATAATATCTGCCCAGCAGGCTGTTGCATCTGCAAATACAAAATTATCCCAGGCAATAGACCAATCAAAGCTGCAGCCGCAATTGACTGACAACTCTATCAAACAGGCAGAACAGTCGCTGCTATCCGCCAAGACGAAACTTGCCCAGGCGGTAGAACAGGCAAAACTGCAGCCGCAATTAACTGATAATAGTATCAAACAAGCAGAACAGTCGTTGTTGGCAGCTAAGGCGAAATTGTCGCAGGCACAGGATACCGCGGACATTCAACCCAAGTTAACTGCTGCTGCTATAGATCAGGCTCAAAGTAGTCTTGATTCATCAAAAGCAACCTTGAATCAGTTAACAAACTCATTGATTCCGCAACAGATCAGCAGTGCGCAGGCTAATTTCAATTCCGCGAAAGTATCGTTGACAAATGCCGATAATGACTTAAAAAGACAGAAAGCACTGCTTGATAAAGGTTATGTAGCAAAAAGCACCGTTGATGATTCCGAAGGAAAATACGAGTCTGCCAAGGCGCAGTATGATATTGCGAAAAGCAAATTAGATACTGTTAAAGATCAGACCAATGACGATTTGCAGAATGCCAAATTAAAAGTGAAACAGGCTGAATCCCAGTTGTTGAACGCACAAATTAATAAGGCGCAGGATAAGTTGAAATTGCAGGATTTAGAATCTGCCAAAGCTTCTGTCGCTCAGGCAGAAACCACCTTGAAAAATGCGAGAGATAACCGTTCCCAGGATGTATTGAGAAATAAAGATGTTGATGTTGCCCAAAATGCTGTTGACCAGGCTGTGATAAACCTGAAAAATGCCCGCGACAACAGTGTGCAGGACAAATTGAAAAATAAAGATGTAGATGCAGCCCGGGCAGCGTTGAAGCAGGCGCAATCTAACCTGGACACTGCCATTGCAAATAAATTGCAGGAAAGTATTAAAGCGGGGGACATTATTCAGGCAAAATCATCGTTATCCCGCGCCAAGGCATCAGTGACCAATGCAACCACTCAGCTTGGATATACTACCATCACCGCCCCGCGCGATGGTGTAGTAGTGAAAAAGTATGTTGAAGTAGGTTCTATTGTTACCGGCGGCCGATCATCAAATATCGGCAGCGGCAGCGGCGTTTCGATTGTAGATATTGCTGATGTATCAAAAATGCAAATACTGGCAAATATAGATGAAACCGACATTGCCCGTATAGAAATAGGTCAGGATGTTGATGTAACCATCGACGCTTATCCTGATGAATTATTTGATGGCAAGGTTGTAAAGATTGCCCCGCAGGCGATAGTTGACCAGAGCGTTACCAGCGTGCCGGTTACCGTGCAGATGAATATTGCAGATAAAAGACTGAAACCGGCCATGAATGCAACCTGCGACTTCGTTATAGAACGGAAAAAAGATGTGCTTTACGTACCGGCAGAGGCAATTAAAGAAGCTGATGACGGCGTGACGGTGAGCATGCAGGTTGATGGCCAGATTGTAACACGTAAAATAACCATTGGATTAACCGGCAGCACCGATATTGAAGTAACCAGCGGACTGAAAGAAGGTGAATCGGTGATAACATCTATAATTGATCCGAATGTTAAAAAGACAACTACCCCAGCAACTAACAGGAATGCGGGTCCAAGAATGTTTTAGACTGGTGTAACCATCCCGTCCTTATTAAATTAATGATAAGGACGGGGAAGATGCCAGTTAGAGTTACTGTAAGAATAAGATTTCTTATGAGGTTAAATGAGATGATTAAAATCGAACACCTTAGTAAAACGTATCATTTAGGCGATATATCCGTCCGGGCGCTGAAGTCGGCATCGATTGAAATTGGTGCCGGGGAGTTCGTCGCCATCATGGGACCATCGGGGTCGGGTAAATCAACATTTATGAATATAGTAGGATGTTTGGACAAGCCAACAACGGGGTCGTATACATTAGATGATATAGAAGTAGCAGGCATGAGTGATGACGCGTTGGCAATGGTGCGCAACCAAAAGTTAGGTTTTGTTTTTCAAACTTTTAATTTAATACCGCGCCAGCCGGCACTAAAACAGGTTATGCTGCCTATGATGTATGATGCACATACTAAAACTGATATGACAGAGCGGGCAATAACAGCATTGCAGAGAGTTGGGTTAGCCGAAAGAATGCATCATAAACCTAATGAATTGTCCGGTGGGCAGCAGCAGCGTGTTGCTATCGCCCGGGCGTTAGTGAATAATCCCAGGATTATTCTCGGCGATGAACCAACCGGAAACCTCGATACCCGCACATCAGAAGAAATAATGCAGATATTTCAGGAACTGCACGAAGAAGGGAAAACGGTAATTATCGTTACCCATGAAGAAGATATTGCAAAACATGCACAGCGGATAGTAAGGTTCAAAGATGGCCATATCGTCAGTGATGTGCAGGTGAAAGACAGGACATCTGCCGTGGCTGTGCTCGCAAGCCTGCCAATTGAAGAAGATGAAGAGGAGGAAACAGTATGAACCTGTTAGAATCCGTTTATGTAGCTTTAGAAGGTTTGAAAGCGAATAAATTACGTGCATCACTTACCATGTTGGGCATCATTATCGGCGTAGGGTCGGTAATCGCCATGCTTGCCATTGGCCAGGGTATGCGCAAAAAAATGATGACGCAAATTGAATCAATGGGTACAAATGTATTGATGGTTTTTTCCGGATCAACTTCCCGTGGCGGTGTAATGGGCGGTATGGGCAGTCGGCAAAATCTTACTTTAGATGATGCTGATGCCATTCTAAAAGGTTGTCCATCAATAATAAATGCTGTACCAGAGGCATCGCGTAACGCCCAGGTAAAATATGGCAATAAAAACACTAATACCTCTATCCTTGGCAGCGTTCCGGCATTTCTATCTGTGCGAAATTTCAAATTGGCAGATGGCAGAGTATTTAATGAACGCGAAGTTAAAGCTATGCAGAAAGTAGCAGTAATCGGACCTACTACTGCTACGAATCTTTTTGGTACCAGCAATCCTGTTGGCAAGATCATCAGCATTAAAGGTTCGAAATTTAAAATTATTGGATTATTAGTAGCGAAAGGTGCATCCAGCGGCTTTGGCGGTGACCCGGACGATCAGGTAGTTGTTCCGGTTACAACTGCTATGCGCAGATTATTTGGCCTGCGCTATGTACGTTCAATAAATCTTGAAGCTAAAAGTATGGATGTAATGGATGTGGCAACTGATGAAATTAAAAAAGTGCTGCGAAAAACCCACAAGATAGCCGATGGTGCCGATGACGACTTCACTGTACGCAACCAGGCAGAAGCTATGACAATGGCAAGCGATATATCTGGCATGATCACTGCTTTTCTGGGTGGCATCGCCGCTATATCGCTGCTGGTTGGCGGTATCGGCATTATGAATATAATGCTTGTTTCAGTGACAGAACGCACCCGTGAAATAGGTATTCGCATGTCTGTCGGGGCTCGCCGTCATGATATTCAGACGCAATTTCTGGTAGAAGCGTTGGTGATATCTTTTGTAGGCGGTATAATGGGCATATTGCTGGGTGTGCTCATTGCGTGGATAATGGGACAGGCAACAGGATGGACGATAGCAATAACGCCATTCTCGGTTATTCTGTCATTCGGTTTCTCAGCATTAATTGGTATAGTATTCGGCATTTATCCGGCATTAAAAGCCTCGCGGCTGGACCCGATAGATGCGTTAAGATACGAGTAAAAAAGGAGCATAAAATGTCAAAGAAAAACTTAATTATTGCGATTATTGTACTTGCAGTTATCGCAGGTGGGGTAATGTACTTCACTAAGTCAAAAAGTGGCAGTACTGTAAATGGCAGTTTTGGTGGAAATAACACCAGTAGTGCCAATGGCGGCGCTGCAGGTGGTACTGATATGCGCGCTCAGATGGAACAGTTCCGCGCTGACCACAAATTCACATTTCAGCTAACCCGTTTAGTCGGCAATATCGGCAGATTAGATGGCGAAACTGATACCCCGCTCACTCAGGATCAGGCAAAAAAGATTCTTGCTCAACTGGAACCATTGCGCAAGGCAACATCAATGAACCAGGATGAAGCGAAAGACAACATCAAAAAATTGCAGGAAGTTCTTACAACTGACCAGCGCGACAACATTGCGAAGATGAAAGAACGCACCCGCAGATTTAATGGGCCAGGCGGTGGTGGCGGTCAGGGTGGCGGACAAGGCGCGGCTGGCGGCCAAGGCGGCCAGAGTGCTCCCGGTGCTGCTGGAGCTGCTGGTGGTCAAGGCGGTCAAGGCAGACGCGGCGGCGGCTTTAAAATGGAACAGAATTTCAACCCATTCAGTTCCACAGGCAACGAGCGCATGGTAAAACGGTATGACAAGTTATTTGCCGCGTTTAAAGACCGTGCTGATGGCAAGCCTGCTGTTAAATTAACAGATGAACAGAAAAAAGCAATGGAAGCCGGTAATGGTCGTGGCCCAGGTGATGGCGGTGCAGGAAAAACTACCACTGAAGGCCCTGGCCCCGTCGGTCCAGACGGCGGCGGCGGACCACCGCCTCCACCCCCAGGCGGCTAATTAAAGAGTAAAAACTCCCCTTGTACCGTAATGCGCAAGGGGAGTTTTATTTATTGAATAAATAATCTTTCTATAAGATTTATTTGCATAAGAATAGCAAAAATGTATAGTCACCGTGTGGGGACGCAAGTCCGGCGGATTTCCCCATAATCTATCATTTTAACTACTCGCCAATCAGGAGATTGGCATTCCCGATAAGTTAACTTTGCTGTAAATCAAGCCGGACTTGCGTCCCTTTCACACGGTGACTGAATTTTAATATTAAAATCGTGACTTTTATTGTTCGGATTTGATTGCTAACTGCTATAGGTCTACCAAAAATGGAAACCCCGATGATATACTGTTTCATCGGGGTTTCAGGTTTCCTTTGTCATTCCTATTGAACTCCCATCCAGAATCTCTGGTCTATATTAAATGTACTTCGGACCATACGCTTTCCGGTCAGTTAGCTTTTGTAAGCTGTTGATATTGGAGAACTTGTCTCCTGTTTTTTGCCGGTTATTCGTAATGGTGAAAGCACCATTCTATTATTATTATCGACTTGTTTTTATGCATCTAAACAGTTATTTCATTAAATTTTGAAAATATTTTCGTATAAATGTGTATGTATTATAGCAGGTTAATAATTTACTCGTGACAGTGAGTGATTTCCGCGCTATAATGACAACTGTATAGATTACCAGATTTGGGGGATATATGAAATTTAAGCTATATATATTTTTACTGTGCCTGCTGCCAACGCTGATATTTGCGGTACAGCCTATATCATTGCAGGTTGTTGATTTGCGCAGTAAAGTTGCAGATGCTGACTTTATGACAAAAATGATGTCGCTGCAGGGAGCCATTAATCGCCAGGTTGAGCGCAACCTACCAGCGATTTTCCTGATTCGCAGCAACAGTGATTCATATTGGGCAGATGTATTAACAAATACATATCGGCTGAAACGCGAAAATTTATCCGCAGACCAGGTAATCGAAGCAAACAAAGCTAACTTAAAATTTCAAGTTCTATACACCGCAACTGATAAACCGTGGAATCGTTCTGTAGCCGTGGCTTTTGCCGGGGTATCTGACGAAGCAGCGATTGCAACTACTGAAGACCTGGGCCTGCCTGCATTGGATTTCCCGAAGGATGGATGGGATAACCGGGTGGACGCCTATAAATGGGAAAAACAGAATATTGGCGAAAAAGCAGTTAAAGAATGGCTGGGATTATTGCCGGAAAACGGCAGCGCAATATTAGACCTGGTTGCTGTTAACAAGATGATGGCAATCGACCTGGACCCGGCAGAGGAAGCCGAAAAAGCACTGCTGGAAGAGTTTATAAAAGATGTTAAAGATGGCGGTAAAATTATCGGATATCCTGACAAGCGTGTCGATAGTGTTGACACCGCCCAGGTTAACCTGATGGAGATAATTGGCGACCGCGATCTGCGTTATTTGCCTGCCCGCACTACCGGCAACCTTTCATGTTTCATGCGTTTTGAATCCGTCCGTCCGTATCGCCAGTGGCGCGATGAAATTGTTCCTTTCAAACAAACAGAAGATAAAAAATACCCGAACTGGCTGGTGCTGATTTACGATGGCGGAAACCCTAATTATGATGGCGCGCAATCCATTGATAACGCGATGTCGGTACTGGCATTATTGGATGACAGCGCGATTAAAAAAATCCCGGTTGGTATTGAAGTGCCGATGACTATTAATGAACTGGCACCGCCAATCTATTCGCAGCTTATCGCCCGCCAGCGCTCCACCATGGCGGAACTGTTAGCCGCGCCAAACGGCGACGGTTACGCACTGCCAATATCTATGGCTGATAACAGCAATTATATTATCAGGTCCGCCGAAATCGGCAAAAAGTTAGATTTAAACAGTGTGGTGTCATTCGATAATTCAGCGGAATCGAAAAAATGCAAAGGATTATACGATATGATGTCCGCCGCCGGATGGCGCAGCACATTTTTATACCCCACTAAAAACTTCACCGAAAAGCGCGCCGGCACCACCGGAGCGTTCGCCGGATTTGCCGCTCTCCTCGGTTTTGACAGTGCGAACAGCCCGGCTGATTTAATGAAAATACTGGATACGAAAAATGAAAGCAGTTTCCGCGTAGTATTCATTAACCCCAATGGCATACCACCCGCGGTGTTAAAAGGTTTATTGCCGGAAATTGAAAAAACTAATACCGTAATCAGTCCCAGCCAGGCGGTTAGGGAATTGGAAGAATATACCCGAGTCAACAAATTGCTGGATGGCAAAGGCCGCGGTGAGCCGACACTTATAATATCAACACCGGTTGTTGTCGGTGGCGAGGCTCCGCAGGTATATTCGCCAATTACCGTGAATGTCCGCGTATCGGCCGGCGGTGGCGCACCCAATGTAATGCTGGCGCGCCTGCAATACGAAACGCCGGATGGTCGGGTAGGCGCAGTTGATATGGTTAAGACTGGAAAGGCCAAAGAATATATCTGGACTGCCATAGTGCCGCCATCATTGCAGGAAGGAACTTATCGTATTCGCGCCCGCATGGTTGATGGCGTTCAGGCGGGGATATCATACTCGCCGGCGTTAGAAATAAAATTTGCCGCTCCCGATCTTGATGGCGATGGCGCAAACGACGCGTGGGAAAGCTACCTTGGCACTAACCCGGCGAAAGCAGACACTGATGGCGATGGGTTGCCGGATGGCATAGACCCGCAGCCATTAATCAGAAATACCAATATTCAGCCGCTGACCCCATCATACAGCGCACCGGCAGATAAAATGATTCTGGCGGATCCCGGCACCAGCGTAATGGGCAATGACGGCCGCGACATACCGGCAGGAACAACTATTATCTATAAATTGCCCGTCGGCGATATCGGCACCAATATTGCTACTCTGCGCATAGTAACCGCCAGCGTGGTGGAAAATGCCGGCCGCAGCAATTGGGTAACGGAAGTTAAATACTCCAAACTTTCACCGGAAATACTGGCAAATGGCAGCATGAATATTAAGTTCCCGGTTCAGGATAAAGCCATCAAGGTGTTGTCTGTCGGGTTGATAAGCAATCCAAAAGGCCCGTTCCTTGATAATATGGAATTAACTTGCGCAGATAAACGCGCTATTGATATCCTGCCCGGTAAAATGCCTATCGCAATTAAGGCTGTCGTCTACTCGCCATTAGGAATAAGCGAAGCTAAATTAATGTATGGCTCATCCTCAAAATCCCTGCAAAAAATTGCGCTTCAGGGAGATCGCCTGAAATCAATCTTTACTGGAGTAATCCCGCCGCAGCCGGATGGAACTGTACTGGTATATTGCATTTATGCGAAGGATAACGAAGGCAACGAATCCATCACGCCATTACAGGCCGTCACCATTGGCAGAAACAAGGCGCACAGCGTTGCGCTGCTGGCTGGCCGCGAATTGACCGGCGATATGCGCAATGACCCGTTATGGAATGGAACTGGTCATGGCACCATAGCCACATCCGCCATCGATACCTGCAGCATGATTTACGGTCGTCCCGGTACCTATTCCGTATGGGCATTGGCTGCCCCGCGCGACCGCGGCATCACTGTGAAAGTCGAAAGAAAATCAACCGCCGCATCCACAAATGACCTGCTGATGAACGGAACCATTAACGCAAATCAGCCGGATGGATGGTACCGTGTCGGCGGCTTTACCATACAGGAAGGAACAAAGTTAAATGTTAGTGTCATGGCGACAGGATTTGCCGGCTATGCCGGATATGGCGAAGTCATTCTCACCCAGGACAAATCATTCTCGCCGCCGGCAAAGAATGTGCTGATAGATTGGGTAAACGGATTATCAATAACCGGAATAGAAAACGGCATGGTATTAACCCGCCCGATAACAATTAACGCCTTCGCCACCGGCAACATCGACGCCATTCATCTGACTACAAAGAGGGAAGGAAACGGTGTAAGCAATGGGGGCACCAAACCGATGACTGTCAGTTCAGATGGCCATCTGGTGTTAGACCCGGCAGACTTGGTAAGCGGAGATTACATAATAGTTATCAGCGGCGACGCCATGTATATGAACGGCAACACCCCCATAACATCCCAATTAGTACAAAAAGAATTCATAATAAGTTTGCCGAAGTAGGACTCAATTAAAAATTAAAAATGCAAAATTAAAAATTACGGGGTATCTGCGAGACCCTGTAATTTTTTTTGCCATCACCTCAATTTTTAATTTAATTTGCCATTTCCACCCTTCACTCTTTAACTATTTTTGTCGCTTCATCCAGCACTTTTCCTATTATTTCATCAAGATTGCCGTTTTCGAACTTTATGCCGGCTGCGGCGGCGTGGCCGCCACCACCAAATGTGCGAGCTAACAGGCCGACGTCTATTCCACCGCGAGAGCGCAGGCTGACACGCACCACGTTGTTTCTTTCTGAAAATAAGATTGCTATTTTATTGCCATCTACTCTACGTACAAAGTCGATGATTCCTTCGGTGTCTTCGCTTTTCGCATTGCAGCCGGTGTAATCTTCTGCCCGCAGAATTGCCCAGACTAATCTGTTATCAGCGGTTGATTTTATCGAGTTCATCGCACATTTCAACAGGTCAAAAGCCTCGCGCTTCATACTTTCGTATAGGTGCAGGTTGATTCCCGTCACGTCTGCGCCGGCGTCCATTAATGCGGCGGCAATACGGTGAGACTCGGCGGTAGTATTGCCAAAGGAGAATTTGCCGGTATCGACGGTCAGTCCCGCCAGCAATGCCGTCGCTATTTGCTGGGTAAGGGAACAACCCAACAATGGCAATAAATGATATATCAACACCGCGGTTGCCGGTGCAAGGGTATCAACAATTGCGAGATCAGAATCGAAGTTATCGTTAAAATGATGGTCGATTTGAATGATTAGATGTACACCGCGGCTTTTTAACCCGCTTATTTCTTCAGTGCTCAACCCGCATCGCTGCAGGTTTGATGCGTCAACAAATACCAACAGCGGTGGTAAAACTTCGGGTAATTCGCGAATGAATTGAGTATCGCCTATCATGAACTTACAGAAATACGGAACGCCATCTTTCAAAAATGGTGTTACTTTAATTCCCTTATCCTGCAATGCCAGGGTAATTCCCATCAGCGACCCTATCGCGTCGGCGTCAGGGCTGGTGTGGCTAATCACTATCGCTTCCGGGTATTTTAATAATTCCAGTGCTACGATGGCGGCTTCCGTCAGCATTATTCTTCCTCGGTTTCTGTTTCTTTAGCTTTCCCCTGTTCTTTTACCTGGTTCAACAAGTCAAATATTCGTGCGCCGCGTTCCAGCGAATCGTCAAATAAAAACTTCAATTCCGGGGTGTGGCGCAGTTCCAACTGGCGGGCAACCTCGCCGCGCAGAAAACGCGACGCGCTGGTTAATGCCAGAATGGATGATTTGCGTTCTTCAGTAGTGCCATACGCACTGATATAAACCTTTGCCTGTTTTAAATCGAATGAAAGCACGATGTCAGTAATTGAGACCATCCCCAACCGCGGGTCATTCATATCTTCGCGAATGATACGGCTCAATTCCTCTTTCAGCAGCTTATTCATTTTTTGTAATCGTGTTGCGCTCATATACTCTCCAACATATTAATTATACCAAATTTTTCAGATATTATTCATAGAGTGTTTTTAGTCGTATAATATAGCATCACTATAAAACAACAGTCACCGTGTGGAACTGGGCGGGAGCCCGGCGAAATCCACATTTCTTTTCATTTGTTTTTCATTAAGTAATAATTATCTGTTTTTGTTGTATAAATAAAATTGGATAGAGACATGAAGAATGTTATTGGTCGCAGCCCGGCGAAATCCGGTATAAATAGAAAATTTTTCAAGGATAATTTCTGAAATGAACGAATATATACAAAATATGGAGAATACAAATATGAAAAAATGGCATTATTTATTAATAATCTTCATCTTGTCATCAATTGCGGCGATGGCTAATCCGATACATATATATATAACACTTTTTGGTACTGATACTGACAGAAATACTAAATTCTTCTTATTACTGGGGATAACTGTTGCATTAGCATTGGAATACCTGACTATTCGTTTGTTGTTCGGCAGGAAAATCACTATAAAGCAAACTTTGATTGCATTTATTATAATTCATATAGTTTCTTACCCAATAACGTTGCTTGTCAGTGGCTTTTTTGGATATTACGCAGAAATTATTCCAATGATATTTGAGCCATTTTTGTATATCTATATTTTAGACGATTTTTACAAAATAAAAATTAATCATATTATACCAAAGGTAATTGCTGCAAATCTTGTCAGTTTTGTAGCAGGAATATTTATATTTGATTTTTTATCTCATGAAATGGTGAAAAAATATAGCATTTTCAATTATTTTTAACAGAGAGATACAGTTTGGTTAGCCGTGCTCTCGCACAGTTCCAAACGGTGACTATTCTTTATACGCATCTGTATATTAATAAAAAATCCCCCCAACAAAAAACATGTCAGGGGGATATATTCAACTATTTACTATTTACTATTTAATTCCTATTCGTCCAACATTCCTGCTTCCAGGCCTTCTGGGAATACTTTGGGGGCATCGAAGGTGCTGGTTATGTCTACGTAGCTGGCGGTGGTGCTGGCGGTGTGAATAGCATGCATGATTTCCAGTACGTGGTCGGCTATTGCGCCGCTGGCGCGGTGTGGTCGGCCGGTGCGGATGGAATATGCCATATCGGCAACGCCAAGGCCGCGGCTGCCTTCGCTGAACTTGCTGTTCCATTCAACTTCTGACCATTCTGCGTCGCCGGCTTTCTTGATTTTTGGAACTCCGCCGAAGCCGTTGGGGTCGGGAACTGATAATGAACCTTCGGTTCCGAACACTTCGATACATGGCATATTGGCTGCCCAAACATCAAAGCTGGTGGTGATATTGCCGATAGCGCCGCTTTCGAATAACAGCAGACCGGTTACGTGGGTCGGCACATCAACTTTCACCTTGGTTCCGTTCAATGGTTCACTGGTGATGGTTCTTTCCGGGAAGGTGATGCGGGTAAGGCCGGCAACTTTTTTCACTGGTCCGAGCATGGTAACCAGCGCGGTCAGGTAATACGGACCCATGTCGAACATCGGGCCGCCGCCGACTTTGTAATAGAACTCTGGGGCTGGATGCCAGGATTCGTGACCGTGGCACAGCATGTTGGCAACTACGCCTACCGGTGAACCGATGGCGCCGCTGTTAATCAAACTGCGGCAAATCTGGTGTCCGCCGCCCAGTACGGTGTCAGGTGCGCAGCCAACCAGCAGGTTGCGTTTTTTCGCTTCAGCAATCAGCTCTGCGCCTTCGGCGCGGGTGATGCACAGAGGTTTTTCATTATAAACGTTTTTGCCGGCGCGAACAGCCTGCATTGATACGTCATAATGCGCGTTGGGGATGGTCAGGTTCAATACAATTTCGATTTCCGGGTCGGCCAGCATTTCGGCTACCGAGTATGCTTTTTCAATGCCGTATTTCTCGGCTTTCGCTTGCGCGCGTTCCGGGATCATGTCCGCAACCGCTGCCATCTTTGCGATTGGGTAGCGGGGGAAGGTGCCAAAATAGGCATCGCTGATATTACCGCAGCCGATAATACCAACATTTACAGGTTTTAACTTCAGAGTCATGTGTAGATACCTCTTACATGATTTTTTATTTTAACGCGCGAATAATACCGCTAATAAGGTTAATGGTAAAGGGGTATTGAAGGTTATGTTAAAAATAATTCAAAAAAAGTAAGGTAAACGATTGCATCATGTTATTTAAAGAGTTATTTAGACAGGATTAACAGGATTTACAGGAATAGTACCTTAAATCTAAATAATGTTGAAATAAAACAAGTTTTGCGTAAATAAATGTAATCAAGATATTCACCGCGAAAGGAACACAAAGAGCACAAAGAGCATTTTAAATTTTTTCTTTTGTGGTCTTTGCGTTCTTTGTGGTTAAATAAAAACTGAACACTGAACACTGAAAACCCGAAAACTGAACACCGAAAATAAAAATTACTACATTTGTGTTAAAAAATATTGACAGGCATCGCTGTAACAAATAGAATAACTTGATTTTGAAAATTCACAGTAAGGAATATCGTTATGAAATCAATCACCAGTTCCCGTATGCGTCTGTTGGCGCTTTGCCTTTTATTGGCATTTGCCGCCATTAACGCGTTCTCTTTTTCCTTCAAAAATGCCGAACAAACCTTTGGGATTGAATCGGATAAAGTGGCGAAAAGCTACACTGTTCAGCAGATATCATGCAGTGCAAAGGCAAATGTCTTTTGGCCTGGCGACGCTGTCAGTTTTAAATTGCAGTTCGTCAACAAGACCGACCAGGCAATAAAGGCAACAGGAAAAGTGGAAATTATTAATTATGCCACCACCTGCGACCCGTATGACGGGTGGACGCAATACTCGCATAAAATTGCCGATTGCGGCAGTGTGCCGGTAACGCTGGATATCGCCGCCAAAGGGTTTCAAGATATCGACATTAAATCGGTGCTGCCAAAGCGATTTGGTGCTTATGCGCTGGTAGCAGATATTCCCGGGCAGGGACGCTGTTTTGTAACGCCTTTCCTATATACTCCGAAAGCGACCCCGGGCAAAGTGCAAAACCCGACCTATGCCCTCGACCTGCGTGAATACACCCCGGAGATGTGCGGGTTATGGCAGCGAATAGGCATTAAAGGAACCCGCAATGAATGGGGATATCGCCAAACCAAAGATGGCGGTTTGGAAAGAATGATGACCGAGTTGGGTGATAACTGCAAGACGATGGCAGATAATGATATTACCGCCATGCTTTGTATCGAAGGCGGCGATCTGGGAACCATGCCGCTGGGTACTATTCGTTCATTGCTTAATGACAAAGACGAAGGAAAAATGGATTATCCGGGAGATTTTGTTTGGCAGCCGAAATATGATGAAGATTTTCAGAAGTGGACTACCGCAATTTGCAGCACTTATGGCTGGCCAAAAGGCCCGGTTAACGCTGTCGAATTATGGAATGAACCGTGGGAAGGCTCGTCTATCTCCGGTTGGGGAGCTGACTTGCCGCGTTACCGCGAATTGTATACAAAAATGGCACTTGGCGTTCTTGATGCCCGTGAAAAAGAAAAAGTTAAAGTGCTCATTGGCGGAACCTGTTCGTCCATGAATACTGAAGATAAACTGTTTGGCGATGGCAAGGATACCTTCCTGCCATGGCTTGACTTCACCAGCATTCATTATCAGCCAATGGGCAATGTACCGGCTATTATTCCATCATGGGCAAACCGCAAGAGCGAATTTGGCGCGGTGCAGCCATGGGATACCGAGAGCTGGGTCGCCAATTCTGAAGATCGAGTGGCAGCAGTTATTGCATCCATGCGCGCCCAGGGGTTAAAACGCACCGCCGGTGTATTGCATGACGCAGTTCGCGACACAACTGATGTCACTATTCGCACCGCGACAGGCAATAAACGCCAGCATGTGGTGGTTCCTTACGCTTGTGGCGTTGGTATCGCCGCCTGCCAGGCATATATCGGTCAGCGCGACTTCAAAGAGATACTCTTCAAAAACGGCCTTCCCTGGGTATTCGTATTTGACGGCTTGCCGGGCAAAGATGGCAAGAATAACCCAGACGACGGCACCGTGGTATTAGTAGGCGACCTGGCGGCTGATTATTTTTATGAAAAAGGTCTGGTGAAATTTGAGGCTATTCGCGGCATGAACACGGTGAAGACCGTTGATGCTTTGAATGCACAGCTTGCCGCACTGCCAGCAGACGCACAGGCAACAGCGAAGACCGAGATTCAAGCTAAAATCAAGGCAGCCAGGGAATTGACCGGTGCAACATTCGTTGTGAAAAACAACAGCGCATTTATTTTATACGACTACAATGGCAATCCGATACCGGCAGCAAAAGGGAAACTGACAATTCCGTTAACCATGAGCGCGTATTTCCTGCGCACTAACGGCAAACGCGGCACTTTTGCCAAGTTGATAAAAGCAATCAGCACCGCGCGCATTGACGGTTATCAGCCAGTAGAGATAAAGGCTCATGATATGACCGCGCGATTGAGCAAACAGCCTATTGTTCAGGTGACACTGACAAATATCCTTAATCGGCCGGTGACCGGCACTTTGACCGTAAAACTTGGCGCGTTATCGTTGATGAATATGCCAACACAAACCGTGAAACTGAATGGCAACGAAACTAAAACAATTACAATTCAGGTTGTTGGCGGAACGGCAGTAGATAATAATACATATCCGCTATCGGTACGTTTTGATGCCGCAAAAGATGGCTACACGACGCTTAACGAAAATATGCATGTGAATGTGATAAGCCAGAAGACCATCACCGTTGATGGCAAACTGGATGATTGGAATGACGTATTGCCGCAGATGGTCAAGGGGAAAGACAGCGGTCCGAACCTTACCGAAAAGGCCTGGCTGCCATTTGTACAGTTCCCGGATAAGAGCGGAACCGGACTTACTGTTGCTTATCTCGCTTATGACGCGAATAATTTTTACTTTGCCGCCAAGGTGGCAGACAGCACACCGGACGGCGGTGAATTGCGTTACAGCACCCGGGATGATGACCAGTATTACTACCCGGAAAAATCTTACCGGTCAACCGATACCAAACATGAAAAACCGCTGGTTTGGCCGCAGGATGTGCGTCGATATTCATACCGCAAAAACCCGGATATCCCCATGGGCGACGACGGCATACAGATTGCGTTCAATGTACTGCCGGCAGACAAAAAAGATATGATTGAATATCCCGCCGGTACCATGCCGCAGTTCCAGGTGTATAAAGATACCGATTATGAATATTACCTGCACGCAGTTGGCAATAAATGGGGTGGCGGAACCGAAATTTGGCGGCTATTGGCACCGGGCGTCCCCCGCAAGCATTTCTATCCGCGCCAGCCAAAGGCTGATAAAGATGGCGGGCCGGTAGAAAATGGCAAACTTTCAGTAATCCAGGGAGACACCACTCGCGTTGTAGAATGCGCACTGCCATGGTCGGAAATACCGGATGTGAAAGCGGCATTAGATGGCGGGAAAAATATAAAGTTCACCTTCCGCGTCACCGATGACAAAGGCCCAAGCTATGAATTTGATGCCGACCGAAGCGTATCAAAACACAACGCGCTGACTTTCCACCCATTGTGGGAAACCCACTGGTCTAACGAGGTAGAGTTCGCTTTTGAGAAATGAAAGGCGGATACAGTTTGAAAAGTAAAATGGCAGGCAGAAATGTCTGCCATTTTATTATTGAAGATCATTATTTATAAAGCTGTAAACCATGGTATAATATCTTTCAGTTAAAGGAGATTTCACATGGTAAACAAGGTTATTTTTTACATTACGATGATGTTGATGGTATGCAGTATTATATGTGCAGAGACTAAAAAAGAGTCAGAACCCAAAAAGGTTATAACTAATTCGACCCAGGCAATAGCGCGTGCCAAGAATTTTTTTCATAATGTGGGATGGTTATGGAGTGGAAATGTTAAGGTAAAACCACCTGAAGAGAATGTTGTTCAGCCAAATGTGTGGGGAGTTAAAGATGAAAATAGTACCGTTTATTGTAATGAGTTTACAGGTAATGTTACTATTGCTCATACATCAGGTATGATTAGTGAAGGTAAAAAAGATTTTACTAAAATAACTAAAGAGACTGCTATTTCATTTGCTAAAAAACATTTAAAAGCCGCCGGTATTTCATTTGATGATCTTGTTCTTGAAACAATTAAGATTGAACCAAAATTAAATTCATCAGTGTGGCAGATAAAATATCGAAGAGAATATAAAATATACAAATATTTGGACGAGTGGTTGGCAATTAGTATAGATCCACTTGATGGCGCATTAATTTCATTTAATTATCATTGTAACTCATTAGTTCCAGTGAATACTGATGTTAAGTTAAAAAAAGAAACTGCAATAAAAAATGCCGGTGTATGCCTAAAAAATATCAAGCAAATACCGGGGAAATTAGTTAGTGCAGAATTAATGATCGTACAACCAGATAATTATTTGGATATCGCAGGAAAGAAAATAAAATCTGACGAATATAAACAACAGCAAATTACCCGATTAGCATGGGTAATAAATCTTGATGGTCCTTGGGATATTACCCAGGTATGGGTAGATGCTGAGGATGGTTCTATTCTTGGCGGGGTGCATTGCAAGTGATAACGAATAAAAAAACTGTTATTTGTAAAAAACAGACATATTTAATGAGAAGATAGAAATATCATGTTATAATTCAATACAAATGTGGTACTATAGTAAGTACATCTGTAAATTGAAGGTTGAATAAATTATGATGACTAAAAAATTGACACGTCATGGAAACAGTCGGGCATTGGTTATTGAAAAGCCAATTCTTGATTTGTTGGGTATTGATGATGCGACCACATTGCAATTGCATACTGATGGGGAAAGCTTAATTATAACACCTGTAACTGAAGAAAACAGAAGTGAGACTATTAAAGCTATCGGACGTAAATATGCAGATAAGTTTCCGCGTGCGATGCAAGTGTTGGGAGGAAAAGATATATCGTGAAGCAGATGCCTGATTTCCTTTCTGAAGTTGATATTCGTGACTTGCATCAAGTAGCTATTGAAAAAGCTGGTGGTAGTGATGGAATCCGCGACGCAGGATTGCTGGCATCCGCATTAGCTATACCACAAGCAGGATTTGGAGAAAATTTCCTTCATAAAGATATCCCTGCAATGGCAGCAGCATATCTATACCATATAGTTAATAATCATCCATTTATTGATGGTAATAAACGAGCAGCTATGTTAGCATGTCTTACATTTCTTGATATTAATGGTTATGAGTGCAGTATTGATGAAGAAGAATGGATTATATTGGTTTTAGACATTGCGCAGGGAAAATTATCTAAGAATGATTGTATTGAGAAAATCAGGTTGTGTAGTCATTATAGTTAATTCATCTGTTTTATAAAAATTATATTTGTTAGGGATGTTGTCTTTTTCTTTTCTTAAGTTACTATTGTGCCGAGTGGCCAATCAGGAGATTGGCGTTCCCGGGTTGATTTATTAAATAGCTTCTCCCCCAAATATTTGTTTGCATATTTTACAAAAATCCCCCCATTCCCCATACCAATATGCTATAATTACCGCGCACGGTGAATAAAAATATGTCTAACAGCTTTCTGCGCATCCGAGGTGCGCGTCAAAATAATTTAAAGAATATCGACCTTGATATTCCTCGCGATAAGATGGTGGTTATTACCGGGTTGTCCGGTTCGGGCAAGTCGTCGCTTGCTTTTGACACCATTTACGCCGAGGGGCAGCGCCGGTATGTTGAATCATTGTCTTCTTATGCCCGCCAGTTTTTGGGGCAGATGGATAAGCCGGATGTTGACACCATTGAAGGATTGTCGCCCGCGGTATCAATCGACCAGAAATCCACTACCCGCAACCCGCGTTCTACCGTGGGTACGGTAACAGAAATCTATGACCATTTGCGCCTGATGTTTGCCCGGGTAGGGGTGCAGCATTGCCATATTTGCGGCGATAAAATCGCTTCGCAGACGGTGGAACAAATCGTTGACCAGTTGGAAATGATGCCGGAAGGGACCCGGGTGCTGATATTAGGACCGGTAATCCGCGGACGAAAAGGTGAATACAAGACGATTTTTCAGGATATCGCGCGGCAGGGATTCCCTCGCGTCCGAGTGGATGGCGAGTTGCGCAACGTTGACGATAATATTGAGATAGAGAGATATAAAAACCACACCATTGAGGTAGTGGTTGACCGCTTGATTATAAAAGAAGGGATGCGGTCGCGACTGGCAGAATCGATGGAAACCGCGCTGAAAATAGGCTCCGGCATCGCGTCGGTACAGATTGTCGATGGCGAAGAGTTCACCTTCAGCGAGAAAGCCGCCTGTGTAAAGTGCGGCATTTCATTCGAGGAACTGGTTCCCCGCATGTTTTCTTTCAATTCTCCTTATGGCGCTTGTCCCGATTGCATGGGACTGGGCACAAAAAACGAGTTGGATGAAGACTTGATTATCCCCGACCCATCTCTATCTCTGAAAGACGGTGCAATCCTACCCTGGCGCGGTATTCGCGGATGGTATATGTCTACCCTCGCCGCGGCTTGCCAGGCGTTGGAAATACCGATGGATGTGCCGGTGGAGCAACTGGATAAAAAAGCAGTTGATATAATCATGTATGGTACCCGCGACGACAGGAAATTTCGCGTTCGCCATCGCAATACTGCCGGTAGAACCATGGTTTACGATTCGCGCTGGGCAGGCGTGGTAAAATTAATGGAAAAGGAATTTACCGATACTTCCAGCGATGACAACCGCGACAATCTGAATCAATTTATGCGGGTAAAGCCATGTCCTACCTGTGGCGGCAGACGATTGCGCCCGGAGATACTGGCAGTGAAAATGCACGGAAAGAATATTTCTGAAGCGACGTGCATGTCTATCGGAGATTCCATGGATTGGTTTGACAGCCTGGAACTTACCCCGAGGGAAAAGCTGATTATTCACCAGGTGGTTAAAGAAGTTCGGGCACGGTTGAAGTTTTTGCTGAATGTTGGGCTTGATTACCTGACCCTTGACCGCGCCGCCTACACCCTTTCCGGCGGCGAGGCGCAGCGCATACGCCTGGCAACGCAAATTGGCAGCGGGTTGATGGGGGTTTTATATATCCTCGACGAACCGTCTATCGGCTTGCACCAGCGCGATAACGACCGGCTTATCGAAACGCTGCTTTCTCTTCGCGACGTCGGCAACACCATTATTGTGGTTGAACATGATGAACATACCATGCGGGCGGCGGACTACATTGTCGATATCGGTCCCGGAGCGGGTGAACATGGCGGCGAAGTGATATTTGCCGGTACACCGGCAGAATTGCTGGATTGCAATTGCAGCGTCACCAGCGACTTCCTTACTGGCAAGCGTAAAATTGCCGTACCAAAAACCCGGCGCGACGGCAATGGCAAGTGCATCGAAATCCGTCGTGCTCATGAACATAACCTGAAAGATATTGACGTTCAGATTCCTCTTGGGAAATTCGTTGCTATCACCGGGGTATCCGGCAGCGGCAAATCGACCCTGATGGAAGATATTTTGTATAAACGTCTGATGCACCGACTGCAGGGAGCGCGTACTTTGTGGGGCAAGCATGATGAGATATTGGGAATAGAGAATATTGACAAGGTAATCGACATCGACCAGTCGCCGATTGGCCGCACCCCGCGCAGCAATCCGGCTACTTACACCGGTGTATTTGATCTCATTCGCACGCTATTCTCGCAAACCCAGGAATCCCGGGTGCGCGGATACCAGCAAGGCCGTTTTTCTTTCAATGTGAAAGGTGGTCGATGCGAGGCGTGCCACGGCGATGGAATCATTAAAATAGAAATGCATTTTCTGCCTGATGTATATGTGCCATGCGAGATTTGCAAAGGCGCGCGCTATAATCGCGAAACATTGCAGGTGCATTATAAAGGTAAAACTATCAGCGATGTGCTGAACATGACGGTAGCCGAAGGATTGCGGCTTTTCGAGAATATCCCCCGCATTGCCAATAAACTGCGAACACTATGTGACGTCGGACTTGATTATATCCGCCTTGGCCAGCCTGCTACCACTCTGTCCGGCGGTGAAGCGCAAAGAGTGAAACTTGCTACCGAACTGGCAAGAAGGGGAACCGGCAAAACGTTGTACCTGCTGGATGAACCAACCACCGGTCTGCACTTCGCAGACATCGAGAAACTGCTTACGGTATTGCAAAGACTGGTAGATTCCGGTAATTCTGTGATAGTAATCGAACACAACCTTGATGTAATTAAACAAGCTGACCATATAATAGACATGGGACCGGAAGGTGGCAACAAAGGCGGCATGGTGATAGCAGCAGGCACGCCGGAAGAAGTGGCAAAAGTTAAAACAAGCTATACCGGCAAGTTTTTGCAGGGGATGCTGTAAAGTAATTTCATATATTGAAAAAATTGATACTTAGCAATATATTGATAAGATAAGGTTATAATAACAAGACTATCGCTTAAGGTCACTTCGACAAGTGACAGGTCGCTTGTCGAAGCGACTCAATGAGGAACGTCGGGGACAACACTCCGTACAAGAAAAATAGGTTTTGCAATAGCCTGTAAAGAAGAGGTTATAGAATGAACATGGAAACTGATGTTCTTATTAATGGTGATTCAATTCAACTTCTTTCTACAATAGAGTCAGATTCAATTCATTTAATTCTTAGTGATATCCCTTATGGTATTGGTGCAGAGGAATGGGATGTTTTACATGATAATACCGCGGATTTGATCGCATAGTTTTTAAGGGTAGCATTCGTCCGATATCTTTCGCGGTTGGAATGCAAAACTTTTTATATTTTCGCAATGTTCTCAGTATTTTGCGCAAGGCAACAAGTTTCTACATATTGATGATTATGCGACTGCACAATGTCTGCTTGACCGTCAGTTAGACACCCGCTGGGAAGATTTGCTGACAAGTTTTCTGCCACAGATATTCCCGACTATGCATCAGACATTAGGCGATGAACTTTCATATTACTGGACTCTTTACCCGGTTGTTGAGCTTTTTTGATACACACACGGGTACAGGCACGAATACTGTGTTTATATTTAACAGTAAGTTTATCTTTAATTACAGTATTCAAGCCAGTCCCCTTCATTCTCATTCTTCATATTCTTCACATCAATTAAAAAAATCTACCTTTTTATAAAACATTGTGGTAAAATTATTGAAATATTTCTGTAAATCATGGAACATTCGCAGTTTCTTTGCAGTCTTTATTACAGTAAGTAAAAAATCGTGTCAGTTGGAGGTTGTCTGATGGTTAGATTTCTTCTGTTTTTGGCTGTTTCGCTGAGTATTGTTGGCGGAACAATCTTTTTCAGTAATCGTCCCCTGGTGGGGCAGGTTGTTGATTCGCGCGTGAAGGCGCAGGCCGCTTTGAAAAATGGCAACTATAAAGATGCCTATGCCGATTTTTCGGCACTCGCGTTGAATGCTGCCGATGATGCCGGACAGGTTAGCGATGATTATAAAAATGCTTTAACCTGTTTGCAAAATTTGGGCACAGTTGACGAGATAGATGACTTTCGCGAGAAAGTTATTACCGCTCATGGTAAAAACTGGCGATTATTATTCACCGCAGCGAAAAGCTACCTTGATATCGAACATAACGGTTATTTAATTGTCGGCAAGTTCAGCCGTGGTTATCACCGTGGCGGCGGCAAATACGTTAATTCGTATGAACGCGACCGCGTTCGCGCCATGCAGTTAATGACATCAGCCTCTGAATTGATGACCAATGCGAAAGGCAAAGAAGCTGGTGATTTTTACCTGTTTTATGCCGACACCCTGATGAATGGCCGCAACGGTATGGATGCATGGCTGTTCCAATCGCTGACCGATATCACCACATTGCCGGATTACGATGAAGGATATTACTACAGATATTATCGCGGCGGCAATGGAGACCGTGGCGCCCCGGTTGATGAAGCCGGCAATCCTGTTGTATATAAAACACCAGGAAATTGGGACGGTTCGAAAAATGATGGCGAACGCTGGCGCTGGCTTTTGAAAGCAGCCGCCGATTCCGACGCTGTATCTGCCCACGCAGCACTATTTAAATTCGCCTCCTTCGCTTACTCCCAGTTTGACGTCCGCACCATGGCGTCGTATAGTTGGTTCACCCGCATGGGCGACGACGAAAATACCACTACCAAGAGCAAATACAGCCTGGTAACCCTGACTGATAATGAAACGATAGCGAAACTCGCCACCGGGGTGAAGAAATTCAACCTGCCGGATGAATACAATTATATTAAACTATTCAACAGCCTGGCAGACAGCAACGGCGAATACAAAGATAATGCTCTCAGAATGCTTGCCAATATCTACATGGATCGCCGACAGTTTGACCGCGCAATTCCATTTTATAAAAAATTAGGCGATGATAAAGCTATCAAGCAAATCACCGGCAACTGGGGAGCGTTGGAACCCGCCGGTACCCAGCCATACGCAAAGAATGCCGAAGTCGACTTCAGATTCCGCAATGGCAACCTGGTTCACCTTACTGCCAACGCTATCAATGTCCAGCAGCTTCTGACTGATGTTAAAGCATACATAAAAACCAAACCAGCACAACTGGATTGGAATAAAATGCAGATTGATAATATTGGCTACCAGTTGGTAAATAGAAATCTTTCACAATATGTAGGCGCCGCTGTCGCGAATTGGGATATGAACCTGACCCCGCGCGCCGGACATTTTGACCGCAGAATTACTATCAAAACCCCGCTAAACAAAGCTGGCGCATATTTATTAACCGCAAATATGGCAGACGGCAGCACCAGCCGTATCATTATCTGGGTGGCTGATACCGCGATAGTTACCAAGCAGATGGAAAACAGCACCTACCTGTTTGTTGCCGACGCGGCAGACGGCAAAGCTGTACCAAATGCTACAGTTTCATATTTCGGTTATTACAACCGCTGGATTAATGAGCCAAAAACTGGTGCTGGGCGAACCGAAACCCTGGTACAGGAGAAAGAGTTCACCACCGATGAAAACGGACAGTTGATTGTTCCCGCCGGCGAACTTGAAAATAATTACACATGGATAACAACCGCTCGCAAAGATGACCGATTCGCCTACATGGGGTTCCGTGGTTACTGGTGGGGTGGCAGACAGTACGACCAGCAGTATGAACAGGTAAAAGCGTTCTTTATCACCGACCGTCCAGTATATCGACCGGAAGGATCTGTGAAATTTAAAGTATGGGTAAACACCGCGAAGTATGACCAGCAAGGCAACAGCCCGTTTGCCGGTCAAAATATGAATATCCGTATCTGGAACCCGCGCAACGAAAAGGTACTGGATAAAAACTTCACCGCAGACAATTATGGCGGCATCGCCGGCGAAATGCCACTAACCGCTGACGCTGTACTGGGGACATACCGCATCTCTGTAAATGAGGACAAGGGAGTCTGGTATAACCAGGGAACCTTCCGCATTGAAGAATATAAGAAGCCGGAGTTTGAAGTTACTGTAGAATCGCCAAAAGATCCTATAATGCTGGGTGAAACTGCCACCGCAAAGATTAAGGCAAAATATTACTTTGGCGCACCAGTAACCGAAGCAAAGGTTAAATATAAAGTTACCCGCAGCGATTACAATAAATCATGGTATCCGGTTTATTATTGGGACTGGATGTATGGCAATGGCTACTGCTGGTACTCCTATGATTATTACTGGTATCCGGGCTGGCGCGACTGGGGTTGCAAACGTCCGATATACTCATGGTGGCAAGGCTGGCGTCCGCAGCCGCAGCCGGAAATAGTGGCAGAGGCAGAAGTGCCAATCGGCCCGGATGGTACTGTAGATGTAACTATCGACACCGCACTGGCAAAAGAAATGCAGGGCGATACCGACCATAAATACGAAATTTCCGCGGAAGTCACCGACCAGTCGCGCCGTACTATTACCGGCGGCGGACAAGTGCTGGCAACCCGCAAACCATTCAAAGTTTACGCCTGGGTTGACCGTGGTTATTACCGCGTCGGCGACCCGATTATGGCAGACTTCAGCGCGCAGACACTGGACAACAAACCTGTTAAAGGTGCCGGCGTAGTGAAAGTAATGAAAGTATCATACAAAGCCGGAACCCCGATAGAGACACCGATATTCACCCAGGCATTGGATACCAATGACGAAGGGAAATCGACCGTCCAGTTGAAGGCGGGTGTCGGCGGGCAATACCGCATATCATACACCGTTACCGACGGCAAGGGACGCAGCATTGAAGGCGGTTATCTCTTCACAGTTCGCGGCGAAGGCGCATCACCGGCTGGTTTCCGCTTTAACGATGTTGAACTGATACCTGACAAACGAGAATACAACCCGGGTGAAAACGTTAACCTGATGATTAACGCAGACATCCCGGATACCAATGTAATGCTGTTCATACGGCCTACAAATGGCGTTTACAAGCAACCGCAAATGATTAAGATGGTTGGCAAAACTTCGATACAGTCAGTTGCTGTGGCACAAAAAGATATGCCGAACTTCTTCGTTGAAGTTGTAACTGTCGGCCGCGGCAAGGTATTCACCGAAGTCCGCGAAATTGCAGTTCCGCCGGTGAAGAAATCTCTTGATGTGCAGGTACTGCCATCCGCAGAGAAATACAAGCCAGGCGAATCCGCCACCGTAAAACTGAAAGTGACTGACCCGAACGGCAAACCGGTACAGGGACAGGCAGTTGTCAGCGTATACGACAAAGCGGTTGAATATATCAGCGGCGGCAGCAACGTGCCGGACATCCGCGAGTTCTTCTGGAAATGGCGTCGTTACCACAGTGCCCAGACCGGCGATAGCCTGTCGCATTTTGAATACGCGCTATATAAAGATTACCAGGAACAGATGCAGCAGTTGGGCATATTTGGAAATACTGCTGATGAAGAAGATGAATCAAAAAGTGATGGAGACATGCTGTCTGCAAAAACAGAAACTAGTCAAATGCGTGGAGTGAATAGAAAAGAAGCATCATTTGGAGCAGCTAATGGCATGCCTATGGCAGCGGCACCTGGAGTAGCTATGGATAGCATAATGGAAAAAGGCGCAATGGCAGACGGAAAAGATAAGAAAGCTATCGGCGGTGGCGGCGGGAATGCACCCGCGCCAGGTGCCGGTAATGGCGGTGATGTAGAACCCACCGTCCGTACCGAATTTGCCGATACCGCATTCTGGACCGGCGCAGTTGAAACCGGTGCAGATGGTACTGCGCAGGTAACCTTTAAAATGCCGGAAAACCTGACCGGATGGAAAATGAAGAGCTGGGTAATGGGTGCTGGTACCGCTGTCGGCGAAGGTGAAGCCGCGGCCGTAACAGTTAAAAACCTGCTCCTTAGAATGCAGGCTCCGCGCTTCTTCACTCAGAAAGATGAAGTTGTACTGTCCGCCAATATCCATAACTACCTGACCACCACCAAGAAGGTCAAGGCAGTGCTGGAACTGGACGGCCCGACACTGGTTCCGTTGGATCCGAAAACCGGAAAGGTTGTAACCGGCATCAGCGGCAAGAAAACAGTTATTGATTATATTGAAATACCTGCCAATGGCGAAAAACGCGTAGATTTCCGCGTACTCGCTGTTCAGCCAGGGCAGGCAATAGTTCGCATGAAAGCGATTACTGATGAAGAATCTGACGCGATGGAAATGAAATTCCCGGTACAGATTCACGGAATGTTGAAGACGGAAAGCTACAGCGGCGTTATTCGTCCGAATGCAAAGGAAGGCGCGATTACCGTTACTGTTCCCGCAGAAAGACTGCCGGAACAGAGCCGACTGGAAGTGCGCTGGTCGCCAACACTGGCAGGCGCAATGGTTGACGCGCTGCCATACATGGCTGATTACCCGTATGGTTGTACCGAACAGACACTAAACAAGTTCCTGCCGACATTGACCACCCAGAAAATCCTGAAAGGGATGGGCCTGAATCTGAAGGATATCGAAGCAAAACGCACTAACCTGAATGCCCAGGAAATCGGCAACGATGTAGAACGGGCAAAAGGCTGGAAACGCTTTGACACTAACCCGGTATTCGACGAAGCAGAAGTCGCAAATATGGTAACTGCTGGCATCAATAGACTGGCATCAATGCAATGCAGCGACGGCGGCTGGGGCTGGTTCAGCGGTTACGGCGAACAGAGCTACGCCCACACCACCGCTGTTGTAGTTCACGGATTGCAGCGCGCCAAGGCAATCGGTACTAACTTGCCGGCAAACATGCTGGAACGCGGCGTAACCCGCCTGCAGCAATTCCAGAATGAAGAGTTGGGACGCTTGAAACTGTGGCGCGCCGGAACCCATGAATGGCCGGCGAAAGAAAAAGCCGACGCCATGGACGCCTTCATTTACATGGTGCTGGCAGACGCAACTCTTGATAACAGAGAAATGCGCCAATACCTGTATGAAGACAGACTGAGCCTGCCGGTTTATGCCAAGTGCATGTTCGGCATCGCCCTGCATACCGTTGGCGATATCGAAAAACGCGATATGCTGATTAAAAATATCGACCAGTATCTGGTTGAAGATAACGAAAATCAGACTGCATATCTGAAACTGCCAAACGACAATTACTGGTGGTACTGGTACGGCAGCGAATACGAGGCGCAGGCTTACTACCTGAAACTGCTGACTCTTACCGACCCGAAAGGGACGAAGGCATCCGGCATGGTTAAGTACCTGCTGAACAACCGCAAGCATGCGACCTACTGGAACTCCACCCGCGACACTTCTTATGTCGTCGAAGCATTTGCCGACTATATGAAGGCCAGCGGCGAAGATAAGCCGGATATGAACCTGCAGGTATTCATCGACAATCGTCTGGTAAAAACCGTGCAGATAAATGCCGGCAATCTGTTCACCTTTGATAACAAACTTGTTCTGGAAGGCGCGGACCTTACTACCGGCGCTCACGAAGTGAAGATGGTAAAGACTGGCACCGGCCCATTGTATTTCAATGCCTACATGACTAACTTTACCTTGGAAGATAACATCACCAAGGCCGGGTTGGAAATCAAGGTAAACCGAAAATACTACAAACTGTTACGCGTAGACAAGACCGTAGCCGGTCAGGGCAGCCGCGGTCAGGTACTTGGCCAAAAAGTTGAGAAATACGAGCGCGTATTAATCGATAGCGGCGCGAGCCTGAAGAGTGGCGATCTGGTTGAAGTAGAGTTGGAAATTGATTCCAAGAACGACTACGAATACATCCTGTTCGAAGACATGAAACCAGCCGGCTTCGAAACTGTTGAAGTCCGTAGCGGCTACACCGGCAACGAAATGGGAGCCTACGTAGAGTTCCGTGATAACCGCGTAGCATTATTCGTACGTTCGTTAGCGAGAGGCAAACACAGCATGAGCTACCGAGTAAGAGCTGAAATCCCCGGCAAGTTCAGTGCACTGCCAACAATGGCAAGCGCCATGTACGCGCCGGAGTTGAAGGCTAACAGCGATGAATGGAAGATTGGGATTAAGGATTAAATTAGTTGACAGTGGACAGTGGAAAGTTGATAGCGAAGGCGGACAGGGATGTCTGCCTTGGTGGGAGTTTTTGGGAGGAATGGGAATTATGGGAGGAATGGGAAGAATGATTGATTTAGAGAAGTTACGATAAATCATTCCTCCCATTTCTCCCATTCCTCCCATACTTCCCATCAATCTTTAATCTTTAACCCTCAATCACCTTCTCAACCTGATAACCGGCATTCTCTGCTTTTTGCAGCAAGTCGGTTATAGCATCGCCGGCATCTGCGCCATTCAGTTTTGCGGTCAGGGTCAGCCAATCGCAGAGTTCAATGAATGATTCGCGGTTGAAATATAAGACGTTGTGGTGGCGATTTACTCCGAGTAGTTTTTGTACGTCAAGGTTTTTAAATAACGTTATCGCCAGGTTTTCAATGGGCAATTGCACTTCCGTTAATACCTTCACCAGCATGGTGTTGTATTCCGCTGCCCCGGCGTCTAAACCGATGGTGGTGAAGGAACGTGCGATGGCGCGTCCCAGGTGCAGGTCATCGATTAACGCGCGCGAGGTGGTAATGGTCGGATACAACTGTGCCAGATCATGCACAGTCAGCCAGGCGGATAAAATAGCGCGCCAGTTAAGGTCAGCCATCTCATTATTTTTAATTATTTCTCCTAAACTGTCTGCAACGGTAGCTTCGGATAAATTAGTAATATGCACCTTTGCTATTTCACGGGCTATCAGCCACTTGTCGCGCATATTATCGGCAAATGCTATTTTGGCGGTGTCCGCTGACGGTATTACAGACAATAGGCCGTCTGCGATATTCAATGTTGAAACGTGAATTAAATCCGGCTGGTCGACGGCCATTTTCGCGGGATTCAGCCACCAGTTTGCGCCGTCTTCTATCATGCTGCAAACCGGAGTAACGGCAGGCATCATCATCATTTCGTGCATAGCTTCATTCAATCCCGGCACGCCGCGGCCATCCAGAGTATCGGCCAATTGCGAATACGGCCCCCATCCTTCCTCGACGATTATCTCGAAATCAACAAATACCATGCATTGATAAGCGTTCAGTTCTACTGTCAGTCCATTGTTTTTTATATCACAGCATTTCCACAGGTATTCCAGGTTGCTGAACAACTCGCGACAGCGTACCAGCGTATGCGGGTCATCCGGCAGATTCATTCCCTGCCAGATATCTTTTTGCCAAATCTGTTTATCATCTTTGTTCAGATAACCGGCGGATTTATTGATAGTTCCCCGGGTATAGCCAAATTTATTGTGGTACAGTACCAATCCGCGCTCATTGCCCAGCATATTTGAATACGCGAATACATTTTCGTCTACATTGCCATGGGGAGTATAAAAATCGTATAGGTAAAAATTATCCACACCTGCAAATATGCGACGTTGATGCAGAATGGGGAATATAACTTGCTTGTGATGTTCAGCAAACCCGGTATCTTCTATTTCATCCCACTGGGCGCGGCGATATTCCATGCCGTATTTCTCGGTCATGCCTTCTACCTGTCCATGCCCAAACATTGGCAGGCCCGGCAAGGTAGACATCACCGCGCAAATGCCAAAATATTTATCACTCTTGCCAAACTGCTCCACCGCTGTTTTTTCATCGGGGTTATTCAGGAAGTTCACATATCTTTTCAGAATCTCCGGGTCAAACTCCAGGGTGTTTTTGATAGCTATCCGATATTTCGCGTTCTCTTCATCGCGCATCATATTCATAAACGCGCTGTTATATACCCGGTGCATCCCCAGCGACCGCACAAAATAACCTTCCATCATCCAGAATGCCTCTGCCAGCAACAGGGTATCCGGGGCTTCAACCGCCACGCGGTCTACTACCTCGCGCCAGAATTCTATCGGTATTGCCTTGTCAAAATCGGCGCGGGTCATGCTGTGTTCCGCGCGGGTGGCTATCGCGCCGCCGTGGCCAGGTTCAGGGAACCACAGGCGCTGGACGTGCTTTTTCGCCAGTGTCATTGCCGCGTCAAAACGTATGACCGGGAAATTGCGGGCAACGTGCAGGATGGTCTGAATAATTGCTTCCCGTACTTCGGCATTCAGGAAGTTCAACTGCGCGGTGTCATTCCACGGCATGTTTGTGCCATCATTTCCGTGATAGATATATTTCTCGCTGCCGGTATATTTATCCAGCCGTTTGAATACTACGGCGGCGTCGGAACGGGAATAATAATGGTCTTCCAGGTAGATACCTACCCGTTCATCGGCGGACAAATCCGCGCCATTGAATGAATACGCCGGAAACGGGCTGTAATCAAGCGACAGGAACCAGTCCGGGTGTTCAATCACCCATTTACTGTCTATCCCCATGTGATTGGGAACCATGTCGGATGCCAGTCGGACGCCATATTTCCAGGCTTTATCGCGCATTTTTTCCAGTGCCGGCCAGCCGCCCAGATCTTCGGCAATTTCATATTCCAGCAATGAATACGCGCTGGCGACAGCATCCGGGTTGCCGCACAAATGCTTGATGCGCTGCGAGGCAAGGCTGCGTTCCCATAGGCCAATCAGCCATAATCCGGTGAAGCCGCGCTCCGCCATCAGCTTAAATTCTTCTTCAGGAATCATATCCAGCGATGATATATTTCGCTGATATTTTTTACTCAATTGGTCAAGCCAGACATAACTATTTTTCGCGATCAATATCAATCGCGGCATCCAATCCAAGTCCTGGCTGTATGCTTCCGGTTCTTCCATATCGACTGATGTGAACTCGATAACTTTGCTGGGTCCGGGGCCAAAAAATACCGGCTTTTCTTCTTCCTGCAGGTAATCCATACCGCCAAGAATACGATAAATATAGCCGCCCAGCCGCTTTCCCCAACGTTTTAAAATATAATCCAACTGACCATTCAACGAATGCGGGTTTGCCAATGCCGGCGCACGCAGCAAATCTATAAGCGTTTCTTCGCCATCAATCTCTGGCGACTGTTTGAAAAATAAATGGAGTTCGTCGATTACAGATTTATATTGCGTCTCTGCGCCTAATTTGCTGTCGTCAATTAATTCAACAAACGGGGTCAGCGCGGGGTTTTGATTTTCAATCCATAACAGCAGCATCTCTTCCAGCGCGATTTGACGATTGGGTATCCCTTGGCTTTCACCATCTATATACTCATCCACAGATATTTCGCCGCGATAAACGGCGACGGGGGGGAACTCATCAATAAAACGCCGCAACACACCTTCCAAATTTTCTATTTTAATCTTCTGTTCAAGCCAATCCAATGCACTACCGCTAAACTCCGGGTCATGGTCTTCACGATATTTTTCTATCGTCAAATGAAACAACTCATCCATCAATCCGATAGCGTTTATCTGTCCGGCCTTTACTGCCATCTCGGGGTAACGCGCAAGGTCGCGCTTCTCATTTATTTGCTGACAAAATAGCCGCGCCGCCTGAATATTAGCTAAAATCACCGCACCTGATGAAGAAAAAAGCGAATCTTTAAAATTATATTTGTCGCGAGACCGTCGCGAAATATGAAACTCGTAGGGTAAATTACTGTTTGGCAAAGACATTAGTTCCTCTTTCACAGTTTGTTGCATCTCAATTATACACAATTTATGTTATTAATTACGAATTATTAATTACGAATTACGAATGCTCTTGCAAAACCTGTGTAACCAAAAGTATCGCAAGCATCCTGCTTGCGGTTCACGAGCTGGAAGCTTGTGATACATTATGCATAATCCTCTAATGTGGGCTTTGCCCACAACTCATAATTATTCACCACAAAAGATCACAAAAGAAGAATTTATTAAAACTCTTTGTGTTCTTGTATCTTTGATTCGACACTCTACCTACAAAGGCATACTGTAGTGTCAGAGGTCGAATCCCGGGGAGTGGTTGGGGAGGGGATTATAAGGTGGTAATCGAAAATCCTGTAATATCATCTAAAAGCAGCATTTTTGTAAAATAAATGCTGCTTTTTTATACGTTTTTTTCTTAAAAAATCAACATGAAATAGAACTTTCGTATCATTAAGTTTAACTATTTGCGATACCAAAATACAAAATTATCATTTTTCAAGTGAAATTTTGTTGCATTTATTTTAAGTATGGGTGTATAATCACTCGGTCTTCGGGCTGAAAGGGGCGAAGGTTTTGGATAATAACAACTTAATAATACTTGCATCTCTGATGTTGCTTCCCGCTCTTTGTTCTGTGCTAACCCTCATAATCAAGAATAAATTCTTCCGGAATTTCCTGGTAATTTTAACCTTAGTTGTGCTTGTTGGCTCGTCAATTATGCTGTGGGTACAGGTTGCTAATGCCAACGGAAAGCTAACCTTTGATGTACCAGTTAACATTATCGAGATTGCCGGTTGGGTAGTTAAAGCGATTGATGTCGCGGTATTGCTCTATGTAATATTCCGCGGAATTGCTTCTAAAAAAGGTCTGGCACCTACGCTGGCGCTTATTCAACTTCTTATTCTCGGGTATTTTGAGATTTTTGTCTTGAAAGGTGCCGAGACCAATGCGATATTTGTAGTTGATTACCTGTCATTGGTACTGGTTTTACTGGCATCTGTTATCGGCCCATTAATCATTTTCTTCGGCATTGGTTACATGGAGTTGCACGAAGAGCATCTGCATCTGAAAGTATCGCGACAGCCGGTATTTTTCGCAGTTTTATTCGCTTTCTTATCAGCTATGAATGGTATCGCCATGTCAGACAGCCTGGTTTGGATGTATACATTCTGGGAAGTAACCACCTTGTGTTCATTCCTGCTCATCGGACACGACCAGACTGAAGAAGCTATTAAAAACTCGTTCCGCGCTCTTGATTTAAACATGCTTGGCGGTGTTGCTTTTGCCGCGGCGATTGTAGTTATCTACAATTCAACCGGCATGATTTCCATACAATCATTAATTCATAATCACAGCATTGTAGCTGGCGGTGCCATGCTTGGCGTTGCGCTGTTATGCTTTGCCGGGTTGACGAAATCTGCGCAGTTTCCCTTTCAGAGCTGGCTGCTGGGAGCCATGGTTGCCCCCACGCCGGTATCTGCAATTTTACATTCCAGCACCATGGTTAAAGCCGGGGTATTCATCATAGTTCGCCTTGCCACATTACTCGCCGGTACCGGACTGGGCAATTTAATCGCAGTTGCGGGTGGGTTCACCTTCCTCGCCGCCAGCGCAATTGCCATCAGTCAGAGCAACGGTAAAAAAGTACTCGCCTATTCTACTATCGCCAACCTTGGTCTAATCGTCTGTTGTGCCGGCATCGGCAGTCCGGCGGCCATCGGTGCTGCGGTGCTGCTGATGATTTACCATGCCATATCAAAAGGTTTGCTCTTCCTCTGTATCGGTACCATCGAACAGGGTATCGGCAGCCGAGATATCGAAGATATGCAAGGCCTGATGAAAAAGATGCCTTATACCACCTTTATTATGGTAATCGGCATGATTTCAATGCTGCTGCCGCCTTTCGGTGTATTGATTACAAAGTGGCTGGCAATTGAAACCGCGGTTGATTTCCCGTTAGTGCTGATTCTGTTAATCCTGGGCAGCGCGTTCACTGTGGTTTTCTGGTCAAAATGGATTGGAATTACTCTAACAATGTCGTATAAAAAAGAGTACTTCATCGAAAAAAACTTACACCCGTCAATGTCAATAACTTTAGCGGTATTAATCATCGGCGTCCTTTGCGCAACCGGTCTGGTTACCCCGCTTTTCAATTCATTAGTTAAGCCGTATTTAGACGGTCTGGGATACTCAACAGCAATGACTCTTTCGTCCTCTATGGGTGACTTAACGGTATCGCTTTATAGGTTCGGCACTATTGGCGGTGTATTAATAGGACCATTGCTGATAGTTGTTTTATTGCTGGTTGTTCTGGTGCCGCTGTTCCTCATACATACGCGGCCTGAAATTATTAAACCACCATATTTCGGCGGTGAGTTGGCAAATAACGATATCCGCGGTATTGAGTTCATCGGCCCTGGGGATAAAGTTGAAAATATCGTAGTGCATAATTACTACATGACAAGTATATTCGGCGAAGACAAACTCACCATCTGGATGAGCATCATCGCTGGAGCGATTATCTTAATTATGTTTGGTGTGGTGAAATAATGACTGAATATTTACTTAACATAGATATGCATTACGCATATATCATCTTATTGACGATTTTTGTTGGCCCTGTCGTTGGCGGTTTGATAACCGGTATCGACAGGAAACTGACAGCGCGATTGCAGGGAAGATTCGGCCCGCCGATTTTGCAGCCTTTCTACGACTTCTTTAAATTAATAGGGAAAGAACGGTTTGCTGTTAATTCAACCCAAATGATTTATGTCATTGGCACCCTGTTTTTCGCGGTAACTGCATTAATAATGTTCACCACCGGCATGGATATGCTGATGATGGTATTCGTACTGGCATTCAGCAATATCAGCCTTATTATGGGCGCCATGTCTGTCCGTTCGCCATTCAGTAAAATTGGTGCTCAGCGTGAAATTATTCAGATGATGGCGTATGAACCAGTAATTTTATTAATGGTTGTTGGTATCTATAAAATCACCGGGTCATTCATGATTAACGTGCCGTTCAATTCATACGGCAGACCTTTGATTGCTGATTTACCGCTGCTTTTCTTTGCATTCAGCTACATACTAACTATTAAGCTGCGCAAATCGCCCTTTGACTACTCCACCTCGCACCACGGTCACCAGGAGTTGATTAAAGGTCTTACTATGGAGTTCAGCGGTCTGCAATTAGCAATGATTGAACTCACCCACTGGTACGAAGTTGTACTGCTGATGGGATTGGTAGTGATGTTCTGGGCACAGCCGATATGGGCAGGCATTCTGCTGGCAATCGGCATATATTTAATAGAAATTATCATCGATAATATCTGCGCCCGTACGACCTGGAAATGGATGCTCAAGATGACAGGCATTGTGGGACTGGGCACCGCGCTAACCAATATCATTTGGTTGTATTTAGCGAAATAGGCGGTAAAGTAAATGGGAATTATAAAAGAATCAAGAAAAAAATCACCGTGGATTGTGCATTTCGACTGCAATAGCTGCAATGGTTGTGATATTGAGGTTTTAGCCTGTCTGACACCAATTTATGATGTCGAACGGTTTGGAATAATAAATGTCGGTAATCCAAAACACGCTGACGTGCTGGTGGTAACCGGTTCAGTCAATTATCGCAATGCCCGCGTATTAAGAAATATCTACGACCAGATGCCGGAACCGCGAGCAGTTGTCGCGATTGGCGCCTGCGGCTGCACCGGCGGCATCTTCAGCGATTGTTATAACGTTCTTGGCGGTGTAGACAAGGTATTGCCCGTGGACGCTTATGTTCCGGGATGCGCGCCAAAACCAGAGGCTATTATTGACGGCATCGTCACCGCGCTCAGCCGGCTGGAAGAACGCAAGATAAATAAAAATGAGGTCGAATAATGTTATACAATGTCACAGATATTACTATCGAGGGAGTGCTGCATTCTGCGCAGGACATGGAGATTCAAGGCTATCGCTTTGTTACTTCCAGTTGTGTGGATAACGGCGAAACTCTGGATATCTATTATCACTACGATAAAGACCTGGTTCTGAAACAATATAAACTGAATGTGGCAAAGGGAATCACTATCCCAAGTATATCAAAGGTTTTCTTTTGCGCCATGCTGGTTGAGAATGAAATAAAAGACCTTTTTGGCGTACAATTTTCTAATTTAGTGCTGGATTACGGTGGAAAACTGCTGTTGAGCGATGGCGCGCCTGATGCGCCGATGGCTTGCGGCGGGCAAATTATCGTAATAGAGAAAGGCAAGGAGTAAGGGGCAATGAAAACAAAGACAAGCGTTATACCATTTGGGCCACAACACCCTGTACTTCCTGAGCCGCTGCAACTGAAACTTGTAATGCAGGATGAAAGAGTAATCGAAGCGATTCCCGCCATTGGTTATGTACATCGCGGGTTGGAAAAATTAGCCGAAACCAAAGATATGAACCAGATGATTTACGTGGTTGAACGTATCTGCGGTATTTGCAGCTTTATGCACGCATTGAATTACTGCCACGGTATCGAAGAAATGATGGAATTGCAGGTTCCCGACCGCGCTAAATATCTGCGCGTTATCTGGGGTGAAATGCACCGCACTCACAGTCACTTGCTGTGGCTCGGTTTGTTGGCAGACTCTTTCGGTTTCGAATCATTATTCATGCAGGCATGGCGCGCCCGTGAACGTGTTATGGATATGATGGAAGCAACCGCCGGCAGCCGCATCATGATTTCTACCAACATCATTGGCGGTCTTCGCCGCGATATCCCGGCCGACTTGCAGCGCCAGGTGCTGGATATGGTTGATGAAGTGGAAAGAGAAATGAAAGAGATGGAACAGGTATTCCTGAAGGATTACACTGTTAAGCATCGTCTGGTTGGCGTTGGCGTATTGCCAAAAGATATTGCGTATAAGATTGGCGCGGTAGGCCCGGTAGGCCGTGCAAGCGGTCTTGCCCAGGATATGCGCAGCCTTAACTACGCCGCATACAAAGAATTGGATTGGGAAACAGTCGTAGAGAATGATGGCGACTGTTATGCGCGCACCGTTGTGCGCGTTCGCGAAGTTTACCAGGCACTGGATTTAATCCGCCAGGCATTCGCAAAAATGCCGGAAGGCGATATCGCAGTGCCAGTGAAAGGGTTCCCTGATGGCGAAGTTGTTACCAGAATCGAACAGCCGCGCGGCGAGTGCCTGTACTACCTGCGCGCAAATGGGACGAAAAACCTCTCCCGCGTTCGTGTTCGCACCCCGACCTTCGCCAATATCCCGCCGCTAATCCACATGCTGCCCGGCTGTCAGTTAGCCGACGTGCCGGTAATCGTATTGTCAATTGACCCGTGCATAAGCTGCACGGAAAGGTAGAATAAAGCCATGCTTGAAATGCTGCATAATATAGTAAAGAACTTTATGAAAGGCCCATCAACACGGCTTTACCCGTTCGCCATTCGCAAACCATTCGCGGATGCGCGCGGCAACCTGGTTGGTATAGATGAAGAAACCTGCATCTATTGCGGCATGTGCCAGCGCAAATGCCCCGCCGACGCTATCGTAGTGGATCGCGCGACCAAAACCTGGACCATGAACCCGTACAAATGTGTAGTTTGCGGAGTATGCGTTGAAATATGCCCGAAAAAATGCATGACCATGGGTGAGTCACACCGCACTTCCACTAAAAAAATGGAAAATGTGGTGCAACAAAAGAAAGCAGTAGAAGCACCCCCGGCACCACCAGCGCAAGAGTAAAGAGTAAAAGTGGCGTCACCGTCTCGGTGACGAGTAAAATTCCAACAGATATAATTAAAGAGGCGCGTTTCGCGCCTCTTTTTAATATCTTAATTAATCCTGTAAATCGATGTAAAACCATATTGCAATATCGCTACTTGCGTCATTTCGCCGGTACGGGTACAATTTTGCTATAAATGGGGAGACGAAAAGATATGAAAGATATTTTGAAGATGTTGGAAGCTGATTGCCGGTTGACCCCGGAGCAGATAGCCGAACGAAGCGGCCGTGAAGTCGTAGAAGTTGAACAGATAATAAAAGATGCCGAAGAAAAAGGTATCATTCGCCGATATAAAGCCGTTATCGACTGGGAACGCGTGGATTCTGTTGAGGCAACCGCGGCATTTATCGAGGTGAAGGTTACCCCGATGCGCGACGTCGGTTTTGACGCCATCGCCGAACGCATTATGAAATTCCCCGAAGTTCGTTCGCTATACCTGCTTTCCGGCAGTTACGATATGCACGTGGTGGTACAAGGAAAAGACCTGCGCGAAATCGCCGGTTTTGTGAATACCAAATTAGCCGCCCTCGACAATGTGCTCAGCACCAGCACCCACTTCGTATTGCGCGGATACAAGATTGACGGCGATTTGATGATTGATGTCGATGAGTCCGGCGAACGCTTGCCGATGAGCGTTGTGTAGAATTAATAATTAATAATTAAAAATTACGAATGGTTGTAATTTTTAATATCTGATTAAATAAAAGAATTGGTCAAAGGTAGGGGAGTTGTCCCCAACTCCCGCGACTGAACCGTGAAATGATGTGGAAATGGGTGTGACGACAGATTTTTTTGCTTTATGCAGCGTTTCAGACCATGTTTTGTCGTTTCATCCTATCACATTTATAGAACTGATACCGTCGCGGGAGCTGAGGACAGCTCCCCTACCATCAAACGGTTCAGTTGATATCACACTGGAGAAATTATGCTATCTGACGTACAAATCGCCCAGCAGGCGGTGCTGAAACCGATGTCCGAAATTGCGGAAGAATTAGGGTTGACCGTTGAAGACCTGCACCCGTTTGGTAATGACAAGGCAAAGGTTGTGCTGGACGTTTTGAAGAAAAGAGCCGACGACCGCGATGGCAAGCTGATATTGGTTACCGCCATCACCCCGACACCGGCGGGTGAAGGTAAAACCACCACCACCGTTGGGCTTGGCGATGCTTTGCGACAGCGCGGCAAAAAGGTATGTATCGCCATTCGCGAACCGTCGCTGGGGCCATGTTTCGGCGTCAAGGGTGGTGCCGCCGGCGGCGGATACGCCCAGGTGATACCCATGGTTGATATTAACCTGCATTTCACCGGTGATTTTCACGCTATCACCACCGCCCATAATTTACTCTCCGCCATGCTGGACAACCACCTGCACCAGGGCAACGCGCTGGATATCGACCTTCACACCATCACCTGGAAGCGCGTGCTGGACATGAACGACCGCGCACTTCGCGAGATTGTCATTGGTCTGGGCGGCAAGGCAAACGGAATTCCCCACGAGTCCGGTTTTGAAATCACCACCGCGTCGGAAATTATGGCGCTGCTCTGCCTCGCCCGCGACCGCGCCGACCTGGAAAAACGCCTGTCAGATATCGTAGTCGCCTTTAACCGCAAGGGAAAACCGGTCACCGCCAGCGACTTGAGCGCCGCCGGCGCGATGAGCGTGGTGCTGAAAGACGCCTTGATGCCTAACCTGGTGCAAACCCTGGAAGGCACCCCGGCATTTGTACATGGCGGCCCGTTCGGCAATATCGCCCATGGCTGCAACAGCGCCATCGCCACCCGCATGGCATTGAAACTGGCGGATTATGTGGTGACCGAGGCTGGATTTGGCAGCGACCTGGGCGCGGAGAAGTTCTTTGACATCAAATGCCGCACCGCCGGCCTATCACCTTCGGCAGCAGTAGTTGTCGCCACGGTACGCGCGTTGAAAATGCACGGCGGCGCGGCAATGGCAAACCTTAAAGAAAATGACCCGGCGGCATTGCGCAAAGGCATCCAGAACCTGGAAAAACATTGCGAAAATGTCCGCACCGTCGGCCTGAACCCGATAGTCGCCATCAACCGATTCCCCACCGATACCGACGAGGAAATTAAAGTATTGCAGGCGGAATGTGCCCGCATCGGCGTGCAATTCTCGCTATCCGAAGTTTGGGAAAAAGGCGGAGAAGGCGGGTTGGAACTCGCCGACATGGTGATGAAAGCCGCCGACAAAAAGTCATATTTCCACTATTCATACCCGCTGGAAATCACCCTGAAAGAGAAAATCCTTCGGGTGGCGCAGCAATTCTATGGCGCGGAAAATATCTTTTACACCCCGGTGGCAGAAAAACAGCTTGCGAACTTCGAAGAACTCGGTTTCGGCCAACTCCCCATCTGCATCGCCAAAACCCAAAGCTCCCTCAGCGATGATGCAAAACTGCTGGGACGCCCGCGCGGATTCACCATGACAGTGCGCGAAGCAAAGGTTAGCGCAGGCGCCGGATTTGTAGTAATATACGCCGGAACCGTAATGACCATGCCCGGCCTCCCCAAATCCCCGTCAGCAGAAAAGATAGGCATGAGCGAAGACGGCGAGGTTTACGGACTGTTTTAGCCAGTTGATAGTTGACAGTGGAAAGTGGACAGCATTTAATCGGACGGATTAGTCTTATCGGACTAATCCGTCCGCTTGTATTGGACCGCAGGCTTCCAGCCTGCCCCTCGGCAGAAATTCAGTGGCACTGAGCAAACTAAAGATAGACTTTTCATTTTATAATAAATTTATACCTTGTATTTTTTATATAACGTGCCGCTAAAACACTGCCGGGGAGCAGGCAAAATGCCTGCGATCCAATACATATTGATTTATTTCCGGACAAGTATAATCTTAATTTGTAAAAATTAGACACCTTCGTTACTTTTCAACACAACAGTGTCTAAAATAAAAACCTGTCAGGAGATATATTTAATGCAAATCGGTAAATCACAAAAAGAATCACGCGCCTTGCGGGGTGTGCTAACGGCAATTTTGTTTTTAATTATTACTGTTACTATGACAAGTGCGGATGTTATTAAGGAAAAAGATGAAATTGTTGTTTTAGAGACACCAATTATCCCTGCGGTAATCCCCGCCGTCAAATATCAGCATGGTGAATGGCCTGGTATCGCAAATACACCTGTAAGGAATATTATTTATAACGGTGGGGTCGTTCGTGGAATCGGCAATTGCAAACTTTCCTATGATATTCTGGCTGCAAAGGCTGGTAATTATGCCATTACCTTAAATATCGCAAGTATAATATCTGACTTAAGCATGCGGGTTCAGCTTGATGATGTTGATGTTACCGGCAAACTTCTAATACCAAATACCGGCAGTTGGAAGAAATATACAGATGTTACAAGTAAAAAAGTGGTAATCACAGCGGGAAAGCATATTATCAAAGTTATCTGGGATGAAACACCCGGCATTAATTTTCTGCTGCCGCGTCTGGCAAGTATTAAAATTGATAATTACAAGCCACTCGCCATTCGTATCAACGCGGGCGACTACATGGATTATACCGACAGCAAGGGGAATGTTTGGCAGCCTGATACCGGATTTGCCGATGGCGAGTGCGTCGAACGCGGCGAAGGCGTAATTATCAAGAACTCGAAGGATGTCCGCATTTACCGCACCGAACATTTTGGCATGTCGCGATTCTCATTGAAAGTGCCTAATGGCAATTATATTGCGCGCCTGCATTTTGCCGAAACATTTGATGACCGCCGACCGGGTTCACGAATATTTAAAATAAACGTAAATGGCACAGAATTTCCCAAGTTCGATTTAATCGGCGAAGCCGGCGGGTGTTATCGGGCATTAATTAAAACAGTGCCGATCACAGTGATAAATGGCGAGTTTTACATCACATTTTCTGCGCCAAATATGCCGTCGGTAACAATCAACGGAATTGAACTGTTGGAAACAGAAACACTACCAAATAAATAAAGGCAGGGGGAGGTCAAATGAAGAGAATATCCATAATTATATTAACAATCTTAACAAGCACATTATCGCTATTCGCCGCTACACCGATAGAAGTGGATAAACCGGAATTACAGATAAATTATGCTCAGGCGCAGGAACTTTTTGCCGGCAGACCGGCGAAAATGGTGATTACCTACCCTGGCACTCCTGCTGGACCAGGTTGGCCATTATATTTGATAGATTTCACAAAAAATCCACTGCAACTGGAATATGTCACCAGTGACGGTCTTGGCGAAATCAGCCGTGATGGTACCCGTATCACATCTATGTTAGACGGAAAAATATATCTTCGCCTGTTGCAGAAAGACAGCATCGCGAAAACATATATCGGCACAGGTTTTTCGCCAACATGGTGGACCCACCCGAAAACCGGCGATGAATATTTGATTTATACCAGTACTCCCGGTTTTGGCGGGGCAAGCATCGAAGGTAAAACCTTCATCCAACAGATAAAAAAAGGAACTTGCGAGCCGGAAGGCGCGGTGAAAGTGCTGATGGACAACTATGCCTTCCGCGGCGGACGCTCCCCGGACGGCAAATATATCTGCACCACCCAGCCAGGTTTTGCTACCGCGGAATTAAAACCGGACGCGGTGGAAAACGCCTTTGTAAAGATAACATTCAGTCTGCGAAACCTGTGCAATGGCACCATTTGCCAGGACCCGCGGTATAGCGGAACGATGCTGTATGAAGACAATAAGCACGAAGAAGTGTTGTTTACCCCTCCCGGCGGTTCATCTGAAGTTGAAATAGGTTCGCCGGCTTTCCTCATCCCACCGCCGCGCGCGTATGAACATATTGAATGGCTGTCATGGACTAATAATCCCGATTATATCGTCGGTTCGCCTTCTGTGCCGGATGACTGGTCGCGTTTTAACATGCACGATCCCTGCGTTTTCCAGATGTCCACCAATAGCTGGACGGTTGTGGCGAAAAAAGGTTATTGCCGTCTGTGGGTGTCAAACGACCACCCGGCGGTAAAAGTACCGGTACCGGCTAAATCTGCGTTGGAAAAAGTTGATTACAATCTAAAACCCGCCATTACCGCGGAATGGGACGCGAAACTGCTGGCTCGTATTAAAATTGCTTTAGCCACCGGAACACCAGTACGCGTTTTCCGACCGTCAATAATGGAATTCGCTACCATCAAGTCTGTCGATGTAAAAGGACAGTTAGAGATTGTCAGCGACAGCAAACAAACCATCCGGCTGCCGCTTTCCGCCATGTCATTCACCGATAAAAAGAATATTATGCTGATAGTATGCACCGGCACCGACCTCGATAGTTCAGCCATATCCGCCTTTTATCAACTGGCATCCGGCCGCCATAGAACGTTGGTGCGATCATTATATAAAGTCGGTCCGGGAGTGAAGGATTTATTGAAGATTTTTGAGTAAAAAGGTGGTATTAGTAGTGTTAATGGTGGGGATTTATCTCTATTCAACCACCCCCTGCCCCCTCCTTGGCAAGGAGGGGAGTTTTTTACTTTTATTGTTGAAGTTAAGGAATAAACCATGAATCATCCGCGATTTTTGTTTGCTATATTGTTTATTTGTATAGCCATGGCAACCGGCATATTGGCTATTCAACCCAATGCTGCTACCTGGCCAGGCAACACTGACCGGGTGCTTTTCCTGTGGGAAAATGCCAAGTTGCCGGTGCGGGTTCAACATTATGACGGCACGGCGGTTTTTCAGCGGTTTTATGCGCCAACAGCGCGCGGCCTATCGGCTTACGACCATAATTATGCCATGTGGCTTCACGGCGGGGCATATATTGCCGAGGAAATTGCCGCACCGCTGGCGGACGCATTTCGCGAAAGCAGTCAATTCAGCATGGAAATCACCATAAAACCGGCGAATATCACCCAAACCGGCGCCGTTATCGCCGCCATGGCATCTGACAGCGGGCAGAATATGCAGCTTAGACAAGAGAAAAATATGCTGGTTTTAAATTTCATCACCAGCCTGGAAACTGTCACGATTCCACTTTGTCCTGTTGTCGGCGGTGAATTTTATCATATTGTCATCATTTATAAATCGGGAAAATTAAGTTGTTACAAAAATGGCAAGCTTGTATTTATGAATGACAAGATTCAAGGCGACTTGAAAAGTTGGAAAAACCAGCCGTTAGTATTTGGGAATGATGCCAATCTTAAACACCCGTGGTTGGGGAAACTGGAAGGCATTGGTTTATACGCGCGGGAGATCAGTGCCGGCGAAGTACAGCAAAACTACACCGCATACCAGAAGAAAATAAAATCCAGAAAAGCAATCCCGCAATTAATCATACAGGCAAAATTACTAAAATGCTCAGATATCCAGTCGCCAAAAGCGATATTGCCATACACCCAGGCGCTGGGAATGTATGAATACGCGGTAGAGAAAGTCATCGCCGGCAAATACACCGCAAAAAAAATCCGCGTCGCCCATTGGGTAGTGCTGGATAAACAGCTTCTTTCGCTGGCCACCCTGCCGGTAAATAAAAGTTACCGCCTGGTGCTGGAACCATTCGACGACAACCCGCAACTGGAAGCATCACTGATGAATGACACCTTGCCATTCGATGTCGAAGTGGGACAATATTTTGATGTTTGTCCGCCGAAATGAAGATCTTGTTTCAAACCGTGCTGTCCCCGATGAAATTAGCGCATTTTATTCAGCAGCAACAACAACCGGTTTGCTGATATACCAGTATGCGCCGCCAACCACTATTGTGCCGCCTATTATATTGCCCAGGGTTACCCAGAACATATTGTAGCCGAAGCCTGCCCAGGTCAGATGGGCGGTATATTCCGGCAGCGGGTTTTGGAACATGGCTACACCCAACAAGGTCATATTAGCCACCGAGTGTTCGAATCCGAGGGTGATGAAGGCGAAAAGGCACCAGAATATCATCACCAGTTTTGCCGCTTCTGATTTCACCCGGGTGGCGCACCAGACAGCGAGACAGACCAGAATGTTGCATAAAATACCGCGAAACAGCAATACGCTGATTGGCAAAGTCATTTTTGTTGCTGCGACTTTTTGAACAAAAGCCGATTCAACCGGACCATTAAGCACTCCCGATCCCTGTAATACCGCCGCCAATAGCAGCGCGCCCAGAAGGTTGCCAACCCATGACACCCACCAGGTTTTTGCCACGTCGCCGGCAGTAACTTTGCCGTTCCACTTGCCAACCATCATCAACAAATTGTTGCCGGTGAAAAGTTCCGACCCGGCGATTATAACCAGCGACAGCGCAATGCCGAAACAGATACCCATGATAGTCTTGAACCATGGTGATTGTGCGGCAGCCAACGGCGCACCAATGCTGAAAATAAGTGCGATGCCCAACCCGACGTATAAACCCGCCAGCATGGAAGATATCAGGTAGCCGCCGGGATTATTGCGCATCAGTGCCGCCTTGGCAACCGCTGCGCTGCTTAATTGTTCAATAGTGTCACGATACATATTTTAACTCCCTCAGAGATTCTAATTAAATTTTTTAGACAGGATTAACAGGATTGACAGGATTTTTGGCTTCGCAATTTAGTTTATACTTTAAACAACAAAGCTATTATAAGCAACACAGGCAAGGATGGATATGATATTTATCATACTATAAAAATCAAAATATACCTGATGATTGTAGTCACCGTTTGGAACTGGGCGGGAGCCCGGCTATTCTATAAACTACTTATGATTTTAAGATGAAAATGATAAAAATTATAGGATACTGCCATGTGAGCCGGGCTCCCGCCCAGTTCCAAACGGTGACTGTTTATAAAAGTTTTCCTGTATTTTTCACACCTTAACCAGCACCCGTTCATTCTTCACCATTATCTCGAATATCCGCACATTGGCTATTTCCGGGTTGTCGCAGGCACCGGTTACCACATCAAAGGAATAACTGTGGAGCGGGCAAACAAGACGGCCATTGCCGTAGATGCTGTCCACCAGTGGACCGCTCTTGTGCGGGCAAATGCCATAGGCGGCAATCCAGCGTTCATCACGGCCGTGGAATATCGCTATCGGAATGTCATTGACGTGGAACAGACGTGATGAACCTGCGGGGATATCTGCTGCCGGGGCCAGGTCGTTAAATCCATGAGTATCCATATCATTTGGCCTTTCTGCTACGTTATTCAAATCTTCATCCGACGAGAACCAGGGGTCTTTATAATTATCGAGCATCTGCTGGAAACTCTCTTCCAACTCCTGCAATTCCTGCGGCGGTGCATTTAATATCGCGTCAACAACAGTATTTAATCCCAGCCGTTCGACAAATAAGGCAGTACGTTCGCCATATTTTGCGAAGCGACGGTAATATTCGTAATACCGGTCGGCGATGCGGATTACCTCGTCGTCATCTTTCACCTGGGCAATTTTATGTGCCACATATACATGGGCACCCCCGTTGCCACCGATGTAGATATCCCAACCGCCTTCTACCGCTACCACGCCAAAGTCCTTGATGGTAGATTCCGAACAGTTGCGCGGGCATCCTGCTACTCCCATTTTTAACTTTGCCGGTCCCATCACGCCGCGATATCGGTCGCCCAGCCTTTGCCCCATTGCAAGCGAATCCATCAGCCCAAACCGGCAATGGGTGGAACCAACGCAAGATTTGCAGGCGCGAAAAGATTTGGTGAAAGCATGGCCGGAACCCATCTGGAGTTTGTGCCAGACATCTTTCAAATCTTTTTTGTCAATCGAGAAAAGCCCTATCCGGTCTGACCCGGTTACTTTTATCATGGTGTTGTATTCATCAGCCACGTCGGCAAGCGCGCGTAAATGCGCGCTGGTTGCCACACCACCGGCAATATTGGGAATTACGCTATAGCGGCCATCATTCTGGATATTCCCGGAGTAGCGGTCGTTGGCGCAGCGGGCATCTTTCTCCACGATATAGTCCGACTTCCAGATATAATTAAGCAGAAAATCCAATCCCATGCGGGTTTTGGAATCATCCACCGAATCAGGAATCGCAGCGAACACCTGTGACACAGAACGCAGGGAATTAGACACGATGAAATCAGTCAGCGTCTGCCTGTCCATGGTAATGCCAGCAACAAAATATTTCTCCGCGGGATCAACGCGCAATTCGCCAACTTCTGAAATCAGCAGTGCTTTTATCTTATTTTTGCAATTACCGCAGCCGGTACCGGCTTTGGTATTATTCATCACTTTATACAAAGTATCATTGCCATTGTGGATAGATTTTCTAATGCTGCTGGCGGATACTCCGTTGCAATCGCAAATTTGCGCTTCGTCTGGTATCAGTTTGCCATCGACAATAGAGTCGCCGGTGCGGGCACCGGGAAACAGCAGGTCTGCCCGTCGGGTCGGTACCGGTATTTTCGCGGTATAGTGCAGTGAAACCAGGTCGGCATTTAAATCTTCACCTACCATTACCGCACCCACCAGGGTGTTGTTATTGATAATCAACTGTTTATAGGTGGCAGACGCCGGGTCGGTATACAGCGTTATTTCGTCACTTACATCCGGTTTAAACTTGCCCATGCTGATAACAGGAATGTCCGACTTCAGTCTGGTGGGTGTTGGCGGTGATGGTTTGTATGAAATATCTTCGTCACAAAGTATAGCAGCAAGGGTGCGCGATTGTTCGTATACCGGTGCTACCAGACCCCAAATCTGCCCCTGGTATTCTATACATTCGCCACAGGCATAAATATCCGTGTCGCTGGTCTGCAGACGATCGTTTACAGATATTCCCTTGTTAAAAGTCAGTCCGGCAGCGCGGGCAAGGTCGGTATTGGGACGGATGCCGCAATTGAAAAATACTGCGTCGGTGGTGATGATAGTTCCATCTTTAAATAGCGCTTTCGATACACCGGCGGTAGACCCCAGCAGTTCGGTGATATAGGTTCCCATGACGAAATTTACACCCAGCGCCTCAATATGCCGCTGCAAATATCGTCCCGCATCCTCGGGCAACTGCATTTCCATCAGGGTTTGCATCAGGTGGGACACGGTAACCCGCTTGCCTAATAGCCGCAGCATCAACGCCAGTTCCAACCCAAGTATGCCGCCGCCGACAACCGTCACTTCGTTCTTATCCTGCAGGTATTCGGTCACCCGGTCGACATCTTCCAACCGACGCAGCGCAAATACACCCGGCAAATCAAGTCCGTTCATGGGGGGAATAATAGGACGCGAACCGACAGCAAGCACTAATTTATCATAAAGAAGAATCTGGTCATCTGCAAGAGTTACAGTTTTTACCGCTTTATCGATAGCTTGAACCGGCTGACCGAGAATTGCCGTGATGTCATTCTCCGCGTACCATTCCGGCGTATTGAGAAAAAGATCCGGCAAGTATGGTTCTTTCAGCTTTACCACCAGTTTTATGCGATTGTAATTTCCATAAGGTTCATCGCCGATAATGGTGATATCGTAGCGGTTTTTATCTCGCGCTACCAGCTCTTCTGCCAATTTTCCACCCGCCATGCCGTTGCCTATTATTATTAACCGTTCACGTGCAGACATCTATATCCCTCTTTCGATTTATTCTTTACACCCTTAAACTATTCTAAATATAGCATAATTAATAACTTTAACCATGACTTTTATCATATTTTTTTAATATGTTCGATTTTTGCTAAAATTTAATCTTAAATATATTTTTTAGTAAATATACCGGAAAAGTAGGAAATATTCTTGACAAGCCATGTTTAACTTTTATATGATGTGGGCATAACATTAACCAAGTATTCCAGTAAGATAACATGGTTAATGTGTGGTAAGTTAAATTATGCAATTAAAAAATCAAATACAAAAAGAAAATACGATTCACCAATCAATTCGCAAAGTAGCAACTGTGATTGTTTTAATATGGACAAAAAACTTATTGAACAGCAGCAGCGGTGGTTGTCCTTATTGTTGACATTGAACACTTATCACCTGATCCAATTCACTCAACAATATAAACAAGGAGACCAAATGAAAAATCTATTCAAACTGCTGTTAGCAGTCTTACCATTTACAATACTCAGCCTTACGGCTGTCGCTGTGGTGGATTCCACCGATATTTTAATCAAAGCGCTCATTGATAAAAAAGTAATTACCGAAGATGACGCTTCCGGCGTCCGTGCGGAAATTGCCAGTATCAGACAAGATGAAGAAGCTGCCCGCAAGTCATACAATGTGACTTCAAAACGTGCAATTCGCCTGTCCGGGTATGGGCAATTCAGATATACATTATCTGATGATGCCGCGCAAAATATTGGCTTTGAAATTAAGCGCTTCCGCTTATCAATAGCTGGCGACCCGACACCGACAGTTGATTTTAAAGCGCAACTGGAATTTGCTGGATCAAAAAAAGCAGTCACTGCCGTTGATGCAGTGCCGGCTAAATCGAAGACCGACATCTTCAGCAAACCGCTGCTGCTTGATGTGGTAATCGGTTATAAATTAACACAAACTGATAAACTGTCTGCCGGACAATTTTATGTGCCATTTGGGTTGGAAAGCATAACATCTGATGCCAGCCTGGATACTATCAATCGTTCACAAGCAACAGAAAAGTTAGTACCCGGTCGCGATACCGGCAACCAGGGACGCGATATTGGCGTGCAGTTAAGCGGAACGAGTTCACTCGGTACCGACCGTTCATTGGAATATACCGCGGCTATCCTTAACGGCGCGGGCATTAATGTTGGTGATGACAACAAACGTAAAGATATCGCCGGGCATATTATCGTAAAACCCGGTGTTGACGGGTTAACCGTTGGCGGGTCGTATTTCAGCGGAGCAACCGGTGCTGCCAAAGTTACCCATCGCCGCACGGGTTATGAAACAACATATTTAAATGGAGCATGGACAGTAAAAGGCGAGTATATCACTGGCAAAGACGATGTCAGCAAACATGGCTACTATGCCACATTGGTGCGCAACATTACACCGGTTACCCAGGGTGTTGTTCGTTACGATAATGTCAGCACCAGCGCATTTAAATCAACAGATACCGTAAAACCTACAAAAGTATTGACCCTTGGGGTCAACTGGTTTCTCAGTAAAGATACTCTGACCCGCGTTGTTTTTAATTATGAACGCAAACGCGAAGTTGGCGTGCAAGTGCCAAATGATGTAATTCTGGCACAATTCCAGACAAGTTTTTAGGAGGCAAGTATGAAAAAATTTATTCATGTTATTACAACTCTTTCATTGTTAGTTTGGGCTGCAATGATTATCGCAAATGCGGGACAACCGAAACCGCTTTCCGGCACTATAAGCCTTTCCGGGGCATGGGCCATTTATCCGCTGGCAGTGAAGTGGGGAGAGGGATTTAAGAAACTGCACCCCGATGTTAAGTTTGAAATATCTGCCGGTGGAGCAGGCAAAGGTCTGACTGATGCGATAACCGGAGCCGTTGATATCGGCATGGTTTCCCGTGAAGTGGATAAAGCTGAAAAAGCGAAAGGCGCATTCCCAATTTATATTGCAAAAGATGCCGTATTTGCCACCATCAGCAGCAAGAATCCATCACTTGCCAATATACAGGCAAAAGGCATCTCGCTGAAAAAGTTTGGCGATATATTCATTAATAATCGTGTAACTACCTGGAAAGAAGCTGTCGGCGGGGTTGATTCACCTATTCATTTATATACCCGTGCTGATGCTTGCGGTGCCGCATCTGCCTGGGCTGCCACCCTGGGGAAATACAAACAGGATGACCTGAAAGGCATTGGGGTCTATGGCGACCCGGGATTATTGGAAGCTGTTCGCCGCGACCCGTTGGGAATTGGCTACAACAACCTTGGTTTTGTATTCAGCAACGAAAATGTTAACCCGGGAATTGTCATTGTACCTATTGATGCCAATAACAATTGCAAAGTCGACCCGAACGAACGTATCGACAGCCGCGACAAAGCCTATCAGGAAGTTGCCGCTGGACGTTACCCCGGTTCACGCCGAGAATATTTCGTAACAAAAGGTCAGCCGAAAGGGCTGGCAAAAGACTTCATTGAGTATGCGCTGAGTGAAGAAGGCACCAAAGTTCTGAAAGATGTTGGCGGCTATGTGCCACTGACTGATAAGGAACAGAAGGCAGAGCTTGGGAGATTTTAAGAAAAAAGGGGTTAGGGGTTTATCTTTCACCTAACCACCCCCCGCCCCTCCTTGTCAAGGAGGGGAGTTTACTTTTATTGTAATATTTTCGGTCACTGAAAACTGAAAACTAATGACCCTAATACCTAACACCTAATCTATAACTCAAACGGAACGCCGGGGACGGCGTTCCCTACATATTTTATTCCTGGAGAAATTTATGCAGTTGCGCAGAAAAATTACAGATTTCATAGCGGCGAATGCCATGTTGCTGGCAACGATATTCTCCGGTCTGCTGGTAGTCAGCATCGGAGGGGCACTGCTATTTCGCGCTTGGCCTTTGCTGGCTGCAAATGGAATATTCAACGTTATTTTTGGTGCCCAATGGTCGCCATCAAATGGTTTATTCGGATTAAAACCTTTCATCATCGGTACCTTATGGGTGACAGGTTTAGCAATTATCTTGGCTGTGCCGGCATGCGTGTTGGCAGCAATTTTTCTGGCTGAATATGCCGGGCCAAAAACCCGGGGAATTATTAAGCCGCTTATTGATCTGCTTTCCGGCATTCCTTCTGTCATTTATGGCGTCTGGGGTGTATTGGTGGTGGTACCATTTATTGCGGATATTCTTGGGCCTTATGCCGCAAAGCACTGGCACAATATACCAATTATCAGCACGGATTATACCACTGGATTCAGCATTCTCGCCGGTGCCGTTGTGCTGGCAATTATGATTGCACCGGTAATTATCACCGTTGCCGATGAAGTATTGCGTGCTGTTCCCCGCGAAGTGCGTGAAGTATCTTTTGCGCTGGGGGCAACTCATTTTGAAACCATCACCCGGGTGGTAATTCGCAAGGCACTGCCCGGATTGATAGCCGCTGTTGTAATGGGAGTATCACGGGCATTGGGAGAAACAATGGCCGTGCTGATGGTAGTTGGAAACGTGCCATTAACACCAAAATCCATCTTTGACCCGGCCTACCCATTGCCGGCGCTGATAGCAAATAACTATGGGGAAATGATGTCTATTCCCCTTTATGATTCAGCACTGCTGGCGGCAGCATTATTTCTATTATTGATAGTGCTGGTATTCAATCTGCTTGCACGCGCGGCATTAAACCACGCGATAAAGAGAGCGGCATAAATGACTAAACGAAAATTGAACAATATCATATTTAAATCTTTAACCTTCGGGGCAGCGGGTTTGCTGGTTATCATCCTGGTGGCAATCCTCAGCGTAATTACCATCAAGGGAATGAAAGCAATGAGTTGGGAATTGATAACCTCGATACCATCCGGCGGGTTTTACCTGGGTGGAAAAGGCGGCATCGCCAATGCCATCGTCGGTTCACTATACCTGGGAATCGGCGCTACAATACTCGCCTTAATCGTCAGTATTCCCACCGTTCTGTACCTGCGGGTGTATGCTGCCCACTGGTTTGCCAGCATAATCCGCACCTTGCTGGATATTCTCTGGGGGGTGCCGTCCATTGTATTCGGCGCATTCGGATTTGCGCTGATGATACTTCTGGGAATGAAGGCGTCACTGCTTGCAGGAACAATAACAGTGGCGTTATTTGAACTGCCCATCATGATTCGTTCAATTGATGAAGTGGTAAAGATGGTTCCCCACGAATTGGAAGAAGTGTCATACGCATTGGGTGCGACGCGGTTTGAGACGGCGGTAAAGGTAATTTTTCGCCAGTCGCTGCCCGGTGTAGTCACCGGTTCGCTGCTGGCATTCGGACGCGGAATTGGTGATGCCGCATCGGTATTATTTACCGCGGGATTTACTGATAATATTCCGCATAGCCCGATGGATGCCGCCGCGACGTTACCGCTGGCTATCTTTTTTCAATTAGGCACACCTTTTGATGAAGTTCGCCAACGGGCTTACGGCGCAGCCTTGATATTAATGATACTGGTATTAGCGGCAAGCCTGCTGGCACGACTGTTAGGTGCAAAATTCAACAGATATACAGTGAAGTAAAGGGGTTAATAATGACAGATACATTGATAAATATAGAAGGCTTAAATCTCTGGTATAACCAGACACAAACTTTGAAAGATGTTGATGTGCACATTCAACCAAGAAGTGTCACCGCTATCATTGGCCCTTCCGGGTGCGGCAAGACGACCCTGCTTCGCTGCATTAACCGCATGATTGACCTGGTGCCCGGCACTCGTGTTACCGGCAGTATAAAAATTGGCGATTTTGACGTTTACGGTCGCGGTGTCGATGTAACAGCCATACGAAAACGTATTGGATTAGTGATGCAAAAACCGACGACATTGCCGATGTCTATCTTTGAAAATGTCGCTTATGGACCGCGATTATACGGAACACGACGAAAAAAAGATTTGCAGGAAGTGGTTGAACGCAGCCTGCGTACCGGCGGTCTGTGGGATGAAGTAAAAGACCGGTTGAAAGACCCTGCCAGCCGACTGTCAGTAGGTCAGCAGCAGCGGTTATGCCTGGCGCGCGGACTTGCTGTCGAACCGGAAGTTATTCTATTTGATGAACCGACATCTGCCCTTGACCCGGTATCAACAGTGAAATTTGAACAGGAAATTATAAAACTGAAAGATAAATACACCTGTGTTATCGTGACGCACAATATACACCAGGCGATGCGTATTGCCGACCATGTATTATTTGTATACCTTGGCGAGTTAGTTGAACACGGCACAGCACACCAGGTATTAACTTCGCCGCGGGAAGCGTCTACCGCATCCTATCTCGGCAGCGGGATTTAAGGGAGATTCTTTATGATAATTTATAAAAGCGAACTTGTTTCACATTATCAGCAGCAATTAACCACTGCAGGAGCAGATGAAATTATCAGTTGGGCAGTGCAGAAATTTAATGACAAATTAACTTTTGCCAGCAGTTTCAGCGCAGAAGACCAGGTGGTGCTTGATTTGCTGCTGCTTGCCAAACCGAATGCAAATGTATTTCTGCTGGATACCGGACGATTGCATCAGGAAACTTATGATGTAATTGCCTGCACTCGCGAGCATTACAAGCGCGCCTTTACGGTATATGTGCCGCAAACCGAGGCTTTGCAAAATTTGCTGGACAACGAAGGACCAAACAGCTTTTATCGTTCCCGCGAGGCTCGCAAAGCATGCTGCAATGTGCGGAAAGTAGAACCGCTTTCCCGCGCACTCGCTGAAAAAGATGCCTGGCTCACCGGATTGCGGCAAAGCCAGTCTGTCACCCGTACAACATTGCAGGTGGTGGAAATTGATGAAGCGCATGGCGGAATATACAAAATAAATCCGCTGGCTAACTGGAGCGAAAAGCAGGTTTGGGATTATATCCGCGAACATAACCTGCCTTATAACGAACTGCATGACAAGGGATTCCCATCCATTGGATGCGCGCCTTGCACCCGGCCAATTCAGCCAAGCGAGGATTTACGCGCCGGACGCTGGTGGTGGGAAGAACCGGATCATAAAGAATGCGGTCTGCATTTCAAAGACGGCCGTATAAAACGGCAAATAAAGGGGTGAACAAATGGAACATCTTGATGCGTTAGAAAACCAGAGTATTTATATTCTGCGTGAAGCCTACAAAAAATTTAAGAAACTGGCGATGTTGTGGAGTATTGGCAAAGACAGCACAGTACTGTTATGGCTTGCCCGCAAAGCCTTTTTGGGGCATTGCCCCATCCCACTGGTGCATATTGATACCAGCTATAAAATACCGGAAATGATTGCCTTTCGCGACAACATCGCTTCGGAATGGGGATTAAAACTCATTGTCGGACAAAACAAGCAGGCGTTGACAGAAGGTATGGGACCGGAAAAAGGACGCATGACTTGCTGCTCTGCGTTGAAAACCGAAGGGTTGCAGCTGCTGATGGAAGACAAGGGTTACACTGGTCTAATTCTGGGAATTCGCCGCGATGAAGAAGGTACCCGGGCAAAAGAACGCTATTTCTCGCCGCGCGATAAAAATTTCGAGTGGAATTACAAAGACCAGCCACCCGAATTATGGGACCAGTTCAAGACAGATTTTGACAAGGATACCCATATTCGTATTCACCCGCTGCTGCACTGGTCAGAGATTGATGTGTGGGCATATATTCAGCGCGAACAGATACCCATTATCGACCTTTATTTCGCTAAAAATGGCGAACGATACCGTTCGCTGGGATGCTGGCCGTGCACCGGACGCATCAAGTCAAACGCAACAACTATTGATGAAATCATTGATGAGTTGCGAAATACCAATACCAGCGAACGCGCAGGCCGTGCGCAAGACCATGAAGATACCTATGCCATGCAGAAACTGCGGGCAAAAGGTTACATGTAAGGAGGAATGGATATGACCATACAAGCACAAACATCATCAATGAATATAGTTATTGTCGGGCACGTTGACCATGGGAAATCTACCCTGGTTGGCCGCCTGTTTTATGATACCAATAGCCTGCCGGAAGGACGCTACAACGCGGTTGCCCGTGTTTGCGAAGAGACTGGGAAACCTTTTGAACTCGCATTTCTGTTGGACGCATTGGAGGAAGAGCGCGACCAGGGTATCACTATTGATACCGCACAAGCGCAGTTCCACACCGCACTTCGCGACTATGTGCTGATTGACGCACCGGGACATAAAGAATTCCTGAAAAACATGGTTACCGGCGCATCATCTGCCGAGGCGGCAATTTTGCTGATAGATGCCGCCGAAGGGGTGCAGGAACAATCTCGCCGGCATGGATATATCCTGCATTTGCTGGGAATCAAACAGGTTACCGTCGCTATTAACAAGATGGACCTGGTTGGATATTCCCAGGAAGTATTTGAAGAAGTGCGCGACGAATATATTGCATTCCTTGATCAACTCGGGGTGCATCCGGCGTCAGTAATCCCTGTTTCTGCTCGTGAAGGCGATAATATTGCCTCGAAAAGCGACAAGATGCCCTGGTATACCGGACCGTCAATCATCGAAGCACTGGATAATTTCACCACTCGACCACCTCGCGAATTTCAACCGCTGCGTTTTCCGGTGCAGGATGTTTACAAATTCGACCATCGCCGCATCGTAGCCGGCCGTATTGAATCTGGCACTATTGGAGTTGGCGATAAAATAGTATTTTCACCATCGGGACATCATGCCGTGGTAAAAAGTATTGAACGCTGGAACAGCCCGAACAATGGTCCAGCATTTGCCGGTGAATCTGTTGGCATCACCCTGACGGAACCAATATTCGTGGAACGCGGCGAGATAATTTCACATATATCCAATGCGCCAAACGAAACCACGGAATTGCTGACAAATATATTCTGGTTGGGAAACCGGCATCTCGTAACCGGTAAATCATACGTGTTGAAACTGGCAACCCAGGAAATACCGTGCCAGATAAGCAGCATCATCACCGTTATGGATACATCAAGCCTGGATACTGGCAAAAATCAGTACGAAGTGGCAAAAAATGAAGTAGCAAATGTAATATTTTCGCTGAAAAAACCAGTGGCATTTGATGAATTTACTAATATTGTCGAAACAGGTAGATTTGTACTGGTAGATGGGTATGATGTAGCTGGCGGAGGCATCGCGTTGGCTCCGGTTGTTGATAATTACACAATTTAAATTCTGTTTAACATGATAAATTGGAGAACTAAATAATGGCACTCTCAGCATTAGAACAAGTTAAATCTTATGTAGATCCATATACAGGCCAGGAAGTCTTTGCACGATTGGCTGGTGGCACTGTGGATGATATATCTCCTGAAGATGATATCGTCATGCGCTGGCATGGCATGTATCGCCAGCGGCCACTCGAAGCCGGGGTATTTATGCTGCGGCTGAAACTGCCTAATGGCGCGTTAACGGCAATCCAGGCTGATGTGGCTGCATCTCTTGCTGAGCGTTACTCTGGTGGGAAAATGAGCCTTACCACCCGCCAAAATATCGAACTGCATCACATCACCCTGGTTGATTTGCCGACAATTTTCGCAGAGCTGCAGGCAGTCAACCTGCAAACACTGGGTGCATGCGGCGACCAGGTGCGCAACGTTGTCGGCTGTCCGGTGACTGACGTTAATGAAGATGAATTAATAGATACTATGCCGCTGTCAAACGAAATAACAGCGGCATTTTCAGCAAATCCCCATTTCGCAAATTTGCCGCGAAAATTTAAAATAGCACTCTCCGGCGGCGGGTGCGGATGTGTTCCTTATGATATTAACGACCTTGGGTTGGTTGCCGTAATAAATGCTGATGGCGAACTTGGGTATGCGGCACTGGTTGGCGGCGGGTTGTCTGTTCAACCGGCTTATGCAGAAAACCTGGGAGTATGGATTCGTCCTGATGAAGCGTTAGAAGTTATAACCCAACTGGTGCAGATATTCAAGGAACATGGCAACCGCGAAAATCGCGGGAAAGCCCGGGTGAAACACCTGATAGCTGCCAATGGAGTCGAATGGCTGCGCAGCGAATTAGAACAGCGGTTAAAACACAAATTAACGCCTTACGACCAGCCGGTACCGCAGCCATCTCGCCGCGACCACTTGGGGGTAAACCGCCAGCGTGAAGACGGACTATTTTATATTGGCATCCCTGTCCCGGTTGGGATAATCACCAGCACCCAGCTAAAATCTCTCGCGAATATCGCAGCACAACACGGGAAAGGCCATATCCGCTTCACCCATTTACAGAACATTATTCTGACAGATATAAAAGAATCAGCCGTCTCGGCTATCCTTGACCAGCTTACTACTGCCGGATTGCCGGTTTCAAATACCAGTCGGCATGGGAATACTGCTATCTGTGTGGGCAAAACCTATTGTATGAAGGCCATCACCCATACAAAAGAGATTGCTTTGCCTTTATTGAGCAGTATTAACGATCTGCTGCTTGGCGCAGAAGTAAGTTTTCGCATCAGCGGCTGCCCGAATGGCTGCAGCGGTCATTCCGTCGCCGACATAGCATTGCGCGGGTCATCAATAAATATTGACACCGGCAGTGAAGAACGGTTTGACTTGCTGGTTGGCGGCGGACTTTCAAAACAACCGGCATTTGCCCAACGAATATTTTCACGGTTAAAACCAGATGAACTGTCGGCAGTAATTACCAGCCTGCTGTTTCGATATCGCACAGAATGCGTGGAAGGTGAAACCTTCAGCGACTATGCACAGCGGGTTTTATGGCCGGAATGTAGATAAAACAAGGAGAAATGTCCATGCGATTTGAAACTCTTGCAATTCATGCCGGACAAGGTCCCGACCCGGCTTACGGCGCCGTGATGACGCCGATATATCAGACATCAACTTTTGCATTTAAAGGGGTCAACCAGCCGGGAGTATTTGATTACTCGCGCAGCGGCAATCCCACCCGCAAAGCACTGGAAGACTGTTTAGCCGCGCTGGAAGGTGGAAAATTTGGTTTTGCTTTCGCCACCGGACAGGCTGCAGAGGCAACTGTACTGTCGCAATTCAACCCCGGCGACCATATTATTGCCCATGACGATATCTACGGCGGGTCTTACCGGCTGATATCCAGCTTTATGAAGGGTAAAGGCATATCAGTTGATTTCATCAACTTGCGCAACCTTGACGCCTTCAAATCGGCAATACGCGACAACACCCGCGCGGTATGGACTGAATCACCTACCAACCCGTTGATGAACCTGCTGGACCTGGCAGCGATAGCGGTTATTTCAAAACGTCACAACATTACCTCAATTTGCGACAACACATTTCTTTCCCCATATTTCCAGCGCCCATTGGATTTGGGCATTGATATCGTCATTCATTCGACCACCAAATATATCAACGGCCATTCAGACGTGGTGGGCGGTGCCGCCATCACCAGCAATCCGGTGCTGGCAGAACGCATTGGATTTTATCAGAACGCCATGGGCACCTGCGCCGGACCCCAAGACTGTTTTCTGGTATTGCGCGGGGTAAAAACCCTGGCAATCCGCATGGAAGCACACAATAAAAACGCGCTGGCACTGGCAAACTGGCTGCAGGAAAATCCGAAGGTGGAATGTGTATTGCACCCCGGCCTGGAAAGCCATCCGCAGCATGAACTGGCACTGAAACAGATGACCGGTTTTGGCGGAACTTTCTCTTTCCGGGTAAAAGGCGGGCAAGATGAAGCATTTCGTCTGCTCTCCAATGTTAAATTGTTCACCCTTGCCGAATCCCTTGGCGGTGTAGAATCACTTATTGAGCATCCCTGGACCATGACCCACGTATCAATGCCCGAAGAAGTACGCACCGCTGTCGGCATCACCGATAACCTGATTAGGGTGTCAGTCGGTATAGAACATATCGATGATTTGATAGCCGATCTTGAAACAGCATTTTCGTATGTGTGATAAATGGTGAAAATCTGTTATTAGTTGTGAGTTGTATAAAACCACCTTTGCTGAATCTTCATTTTTTTTAAAAAAACAAAAAAAATCTCTTGCATAGCAAATTATTTTTTGCTATACTACCGCACGTCGGGAAGGCGTCTTGATTGTTGGGATATTTTGATTTAAAAAGTTGAAATAAACCTCTTGCATTAGGGATTGAAAAGCAGTATAATGTTCGTGTCGAGCGGAAATAGCTCAGTTGGTAGAGCACGACCTTGCCAAGGTCGGGGTCGCGAGTTCGAGTCTCGTTTTCCGCTCCATTCTTTTTTTGAACGAAATATCGGCATCCGGTGAGTTCCTCGTCACGCAATATAACGGCCATCGCCGGTCGCGTTGACGGGGTATTTTTTTTGAATTAAGCCGATTCGTTCTAAAAAACATAGGGATTTCGGGAGAAATATCATGCAGATTGCAGTTGAACAGCGTCCGGGCAGCCGGGTCGCCTTAACTATCACCGTGGGTGCGGAAGTGGTAACACAAGAAGCCACCTCTGTATTTCGCAAATACGCCAGTCGTGTTAAGGTGCCGGGTTTCCGCCCTGGAAAAGCCCCACAAAACATGATATCCAGCATGGTTGACCAGGAAGCTGTTATGAATCATGCCATTGATAATGTTATCGATAAAACCTATCGCGAAGCATTATCCGAGCATAAATTCATCCCGCTGGAACGCGCCCAGGTTGAAGATATGACCCAAGAAGAAGACGGCAGCCTGAAATTTGTTGTTGTTTTAACCGTACGCCCGACCATTAACCTCGGCGAATACAAAGGCGTTGAAATTACCAAACAGAAAACCGATGTTACTGATGAAATGGTGCAGGCAGAAATAGATAGAGTTTTACAGTCATCCGCTAAATACGACTACGTTACCGATGACATCAAAGCAGACGATTACGCCATCATTAACTACGTCGCAAAAATTAACGGCGAAGAAGCCGCTGATTTATCATCCACCGGTTACCCGGTATGGGTGGGTCATGACAGCATTTTCCCGGAACTGAATGACGGTATCATCGGCAAGAAAAGCGGTGAAGAGTTTGTAGTGACTAAAGAATACGCCACAGATTTCGCTGACGAATCACTGGCTGGCAAAACCGTTGAATATGCCGTAGTAATCGAAAATGTCCGCCGTTTAGTAATACCGGAATTAACCGATGAATTTGTTGCCACAATTTCTGACAATAGCCTGAGCAACAAAGACGAACTGGTTGAACGAGTAAAACTGAACCTGAAATATATGGCTGATAATAATGACAACGACAATCTGCGCACCGAAGTCGTTCGCAAAGTAGTTGAGTTAAGCGAACTTGACCTGCCGGAAATTGAAGTTGATGAAGAGTATCATCACTTAATGATCGGTCTGGAAGAAAGATTGCAGAAACGCCATACCACTCTCGAACAGTTCTCCGAACAGACCGGCCGCACCATTGAAGATATCCAGGATGAACAGAAAAAGATTGCCCAGGATATGGTTCGCCGTTCACTGGTACTTGCAGACATCGCCGGTAAAGAAGGCATTGATGTTACCGACGAAGATATCGACGGTGTTTTCGCCATGGAAATCTATCGCAACAAAGGCGAGATGTCCGGCAAGTCGCTGGCTAAAGAGATTGCAAACCTGCGCCGCGAGATGAAAAAATCCGGTGCTCTTTATAATATCGAAGGCAAACTGCGCTACGAAAAAGTAGTGAGTTTCCTGATGCAGAACGCTGTTATCCTGAATCCAGACGGAACTCCGTATGTTGAAGCCGTAGAAGAAGAAGTTGCCGGACCGGTTAATCCTAATCCGATAACAGAAAAAATCATGGCGGCAACCGAAGAAATCGTTGACGCTATTGAAGAAAAGAAGGAAGAAGCTGCTGAATAGCAGAATATAATATTTACCCGTTAACGACGGGGCGGCATACTATAATGGTAGCCGTCCCGTTTTTTGTGACTAAAAGGAGAACACAGATATGTTAGTCCCAATGGTAGTAGAACAAACCCCTCGCGGAGAGAGAGCATACGATATTTTCTCGCGTTTGTTAAAAGAACGCATCATTTTCATCGGCGGTCAGGTAGAAGACCACATGGCAGCGCTGGTTGTAGCACAAATGCTTTTTTTAGAATCTGAAGACCCCGATAAATCTGTTACCCTGTATATAAACAGCCCGGGCGGGTCGGTTACCGCCGGTATGGCAATATATGACACCATGCAGTTAATCAAGCCGGAAGTGAAGACATTCTGCGTTGGACTTGCCGCCAGCATGGGCGCACTGCTGCTGACCGCCGGCACTAAGGGCAAGCGCTACGCGCTGCCAAACTGCCGCGTATTGATTCATCAGCCAATGAGTTATGGGATTGGCGGACAGGCGACCGATATCGATATCCAGGCACGCGAAATCTTGCGCACCCGCGAAAGATTGAACGAAATATTGGCGTTCCATACCAGTCAGTCACTGGATAATGTCAGACGCGATACCGAACGCGATTACTGGATGTCGCCGGAAGAAGCTGTTGAATATGGTCTGGTTGACGAAGTTATCAGACAGCGCGGTTGAATTAACAATCAAATTTAAAATAATGTTTGGGGATATTTAATGTCGTCATCTAATGGCAGTAAGAAAAAAGATTTGCATTGCTCGTTTTGCGGTAAAACCGAGGATTTAAAAACGCGCCTGATTATCGGTCGCGACTCGGTGGCAATATGCACAATTTGCGTAGAACAATGCAACGAATTAATAATAAAAGCACGCGCTAATGAGGTAGAAGCCAGTGGTGACCTTCATCCAGTGAACGAGGGGATACCCAAGCCGCGCGAAATTAAAGATGTGCTGGATAATTACGTTATTGGGCAGGAACGCGCAAAACGTATCCTTTCCGTGGCAGTATATAATCATTACAAACGCATACAATTCGGCCAGGATAAAACCGAAGAGTTGGAAATAACCAAGAGCAACATCCTGTTAATCGGCCCTACCGGCAGCGGCAAAACCTTGCTGGCACAAACCCTGGCGCGTATTCTTGATGTACCATTCGCCATTGCCGACGCCACCGCCCTTACCGAGGCTGGCTATGTAGGCGAAGATGTAGAAAATATCCTGTTGAAACTGTTCCAGGCTGCCGGCGGCGATACTGCCATGGTAGAACAGGGAATTATCTACATCGACGAAATTGATAAGATTACCCGCAAATCGGAAAACCCCAGCATAACCCGCGATGTCAGCGGCGAAGGCGTACAGCAGGCACTGCTGAAAGTCATCGAAGGCAGCATCGTGAATGTTCCCCCGCAAGGCGGCAGAAAACATCCGCAACAGGAATATTTGCAGATTGATTCCACCAATATCCTCTTTATTTGCGGCGGCGCATTCGAGGGATTGGATAAAATCATTGAAAAGCGCGTCACTGAATATGCGGTAGGTTTTGGCGCAGATATCAAGGGTAAAAAAGAATCGAATATCGGCGAACTGCTGGCGATGGTCATGCCCGACGACCTGTTGAAATTCGGCTTTATCCCCGAATTTATCGGACGTCTGCCGATAGTCACCAGTCTTGATGCCCTCGACGAAGACGCCATGGTACGCATCCTCACCGAGCCGAAAAACGCGGTTATCAAACAATATAAACGTATGATGGAATGGGATAACGTGGAACTGGAAATCACCGATGACGCCATGCGCGCCATCGCCCGTGAAGCCATGAAACGCAACACCGGTGCCCGCGCCCTTCGCAGCATTCTGGAAGAAGCCATGCTGGATGTAATGTTCGAAATACCGTCAATGGAAAACATCGAAAAAGTAACCATCGACACCGAATGTATAACAGAACATAAAGCACCGAAAATTGAGATGAAAGAAGTGGAAGTCAGTAAATAGTGGACAGTGGACAATTGACAGTGGACAGTTTTGCTTGGGGCATGGTTTTAAACCTGCCCCTTTTTTTATCAGTCGGATCGGTCAAATCAGACATATCGGTCCGATGAAATTTAATACACCAGAAAGAAAATCTATATCACGTATTACTATTACTTGTTTATCAGATTGACTAATCCCACGTGACCGTCGCAGTATACTGCCTGTGCTTTCTGGTTGCCGTGGCGATAATCAAGGTTGGCGGGGATTTTTGCGGGGATGAATGACCAGGAGAAGAAATCGTTGTTTTCCCAACCGCCGCCGGTGGTGGCAGTGTAGCCAATCCACGCGGAGCCGCCGGTGACATATTTTTCCAGCTTCAACGGCATTTCCAGGTACATGGTGCTGTCAATATCCACATGAAATTTTCCGCCGAAATAGATGATATCCACGTGATGCATGTTCCCGTCACTGATATTGGGAATCGCGGAGTTAATCCATAACGCCTGGGCAGAAAGGTGGCTGCAGCTATTGGCGCCGCCATTCAGCGCGGCCTGAATCGCGATATGGTTATTATTGGGATCATTTATCGGCGCGCCGCCGTTTTGATAGGTATCAAACTCCACCGTCAAGCAGTTCGGCATCTGGTCATACGCCAGCCCGCCGCCCATCGGCCCGATGGCATCCTTCGCGTTATTTTGAATAGTGAATGTGAAACCGTCTGCCCCGCCGCCAGCACCGCCGCGACCGGTAATTTTAAAATCAAAACTGGACATGAAACCGCCAAACGGGTCTACCGGCTGGGTATACCAATATGCCCCGCGCTGGTTTCCCAGTGCCGGGGTTAACCTTGCGAAAGTGCCTTGCCATGACGCGGCATCTACCCAGGTGATATCATTAATACAGTTAAATGACGCCGGAGCAGTGCTGCCATCGCCGGTCAGCACATATTCATTAGGGGCATCAATCTCTGCCGTTGGACGCTCGCTTAAAAAGATATTGTATACATAACTTCCGGTATGGCTGTTGTTGGATGGACAGGTGAGTATCTTTTGATCCATGGCGATATTTTGCCAGATATTGGCACTGGATGGGTATGATTCCTCGTGATCAGTCGACCACATGATGATGGATTGCCCTTGCTGGCGTAGATTGCTGGCACAGGTAGTTTGCCGCGCTTTGTCGCGGGCACGCGAAAATACCGGGAATAATATCGCCGCTAAAATTGCGATAATTCCAATAACCACCAATAATTCAATTAAAGTGAAACCATCTCGTCTCATGACTTAATTATACCTTATTTATGATACTTTAATCATCCCCAAATAGTTTCTTAATCATTATTTAATATATTCAACATTCAGAAAATAATACCGGCGGGTGATTGGATTGTCAATGTTTGCAGGTTTTTTTACATCGATTAATAGGATTTTAAGGATATAAGTTTATTTCTGTTTTCGCCTTTGTGGAAAGAATGATAAGAATGGGAAATGTAGGAGGAATGGGAAGCATGACTAAATATTCATTCTTCCCATAACTCCCATTAAATTTCCTATCGCTGGATTAAGGCTAAAAAGATTATTATTCTTTCATACTACAACATCTTTTTTTCGTGCCTTTCGTGATTTTCGTGGTTAAATTTTTACCCCTATTTCCCCTCTGCCTTTAAAAACGCTAAATTATCGATATATAGCGACTGGCCGCCGTAGTTGGTCTCACCTACCAGGATGCTCAGGGTTTTTGGGCTGCCGATGGTGCTGCCTTCGAGAGGCGCGGCGGTTACTATGCGGTCGCCGTAATTGAATGTCAGCATGCCGTTGACGCTTTCAATGCTGAAGCTGTTCCATGTATTGCACAGCTTATCGATGGGTGTGGTATCGGCAAATGTCCCTTTTTGCACCATTTCACCATTAAACTTTACATAAGCAGATGTATCACCCCAATTCCAGGTCAGGCGTTCATAATTCGCGATTACTTTGTCGGCGGCATCTTTCACCAATATTCGCACTTGGGTGCGTTTGTCGTCGCTGGAATAATTAAATTTCATATCGCCGGTGATTTTCCAGAAAGAAAGACCGGTATTTGTCCCCAAATCACGGTAGGCGAACATGTGACCGGATGACCCTGCTGCCTTTAATTTCAGACAGGGAGCCTTTACCGGGCCGCCTTCGGTGTTAGTATATTCAAATTGCCCATAATTGCCGGCATTGTTATCCGCAATCGGGTCGCGTTTCCAGTTATTCTGGCTATCCGCAACGGTGCCAACGGCAAGACCATCAACTAAATCCGTGGTGGCGCATTTAACCACCATGATATTTACCGGTGCGGAAACGATGGCTGCGCCTAAATTATCTGTTGCTTTTGCGGTAAGTACATATTTGCCCGGGTTAACGTTATTCCAAGTAATGCTAAACGGAGCGGTTGTCGACTCACCCAGTTTTATATCATCGCGGAAAAACTCTACCTTTTTCACTTCCCCATCGCTATCGGTGGCTGTCGCGCCGATGATAATTGACGCCGGCACTACTGTAAATGATGAATTGTTAACCGGTGTCGAGATATTCACCTTTGGCGGGTCGTTGGACAATACAGCAATTTTCACTTCTTTTGAAGTGGAGATGCCGCCTTTATCGTCGATTGCTTTCACCGTCAACACCTGGCTGCCGAATGGAATATTCGTCCAGGTATAACTATATGGCTTGATGGCAGCTTCGCCAAGTTTCTTTGCACCCTGGTAGAACTCAACTTTGCTGATGGAACCATCGTCATCCACCGCGCTGGCGGTGATGGTGATAGATGTTGGCCGCACAAACTGTTCATCTTTCGCCGGACTGGTGATGCTGGTTACCGGCAGGATATTTTCTTTTGACGCCGGCAGCCGGTACATGTTCGGCTTGCCGCCCCAACCGCTGTTTTCCGAGAAGATGATAAACTCGCCATTCTTTCGTTTGAAAGCGGAAAGTCCCATCGCCGCGTCTTCCCAGGCTATCCCGCCCGATACTTCCGGTCCGGCGTTGAGGATGCGCTCCAGTGAGCCGTCGGTGGTTTTGAATACGTCGATTTGCCCCCATAATTCAGCAAAAAACAGCTTATCATCCGCGACATCCATCCCCATCCATTTATGCACGCATCCCCACGGACGCCCGATTTCATACATGAAATCGCAACTGGTATTGGGGTTGGGCAAGGTGATGAACCAGCGCGCCTTGCGGTTGCCGGTGCTCCAATCGTCGTATCGCGCCAGGTAATTCACCGAGTCGTCTTTATCTGCCAATCTCGGTTGGGCAGCGGCGCTCAGGTACATGGAATCACGTTTTGAATCGTAAAACAGTGAGGCACCCATGCCCCAATTGCTGATAAGTTTACCGGTGCCGGGGAAGTTGGCGTCTTCAACATCACCTTTTTTCAAGGTATATATCGGCGCGCCTTGCGGTGTCATCCCTGCAACCTTGAAATGGCGCGCAACCACTACGTTGCCCGTCATACATGCCAGCCAGACATCGCCGTTGTCATCTACGCAAAATGTGCTCATGCCGCCGGGGGTAGTGCCGGTAGTGACTTCATCCGCGGTCTCTTTTCCGTCGCCGTTGGTATCAATCCATATCTCCGCGCCACTGTTGCGAATCTGTCCGCATGGTATCGCAATTTCGCCGTCATAACGGAAAATGCCGACATATTCGACGCTGCCTTGACCGCTGGTATAGAGTATCTTTGCGCGTTTTGCGCCAACCCGGCGAATTATCGACTGGGCGTTACCTTGCCGCGGCGGGTCGCCGTAAAGTTTGGGATTCCAGTTGTAACCCTTAAATGACCACTCGCTGCCGGGAGCGGTTTTGCTGTAATCCAGTTTGCCATGCCAATATACGCTGAAGGCGTCCTGCCCGTCGGTATCGGGGTCGAGATCCGGGGTGTTGCAGAAGAACAGGCCGTTCATCATCCACACCAGTTTACCGTCCGGGGTCATTTTTCGCAGGTCGGTTCCCTGCATACCGTTGGAAACGTAAATATTGCCGTTGGCGTCAATGCCCACACCGGTGATGCCATAAAATCGCGCATAACCGCCTGCCGCCGGGTCATTAATCAGTCCGGGATTTTTACCGGAAAACAGACCGTCCTGTACGCCGAAAGTTCCTGTTTTAACCGGAGTATTCTTCAGGCTGCCGTAAATTTTGATATTCATATCAGCGTTGTCAGCAATGAGTAGACGGTCGTTAACTGCATCATAAGCAATGGCGACAGGGTTAACGACGTCGGTAATCTGCTTGTCCGCGTATTTGCCGTTGGGGTGATAGCATTTTATAACGCCGGGGTATTTAGTTGAAATGGTGGTTCCTACCGGAAAATCATTAGCTTCCGAAATAATCCACAGGTCGCCGCGGCTGTCCACTGTCATCGGTCCCGGACGGGTAAAATCAAAGGCGCGGGATATTACTTCATTAATTTCCGACTTAAAACCAGTAACATCCGGCCCGCCGCAATTGATGGCGAAAACCTGCTTGCCGTCTGTTGAAAGTATCTCAATACCGCAAATTACCACATGGCCGTCACCGCCTCTGACACGCTCGAAATAGACAGTCAACTTGCCGTTTGCGTCAGACTGCGCGTTTAGGATATCCAGCACTGCCGGTTTGAATGGCCCGCCTGCCGCGGTGATGACATCATAATCCGTCACTGTTTTTGCGCCAGACGCCGCCACATTCATTATTCGTTTGCCCGCTACTGTTTCGGTATATTCAGCAAAATGGCAGCGCACGTTAAACTTGGTGTTTGGGGTTAATCCGGGAATTACATAAGCGTTGGCGTCGTTTTCCCGTTGTGACTGGTATACTGCCACCGGCGCCGCGTTTGCCACCCCGGTGGTATCGATAGTTTTAGTGGTGATATTTACCGATGTATTGCCAGCGGTGTAATAAATGGCGGCGGTGGGCAGTGCCACGCGGATTTTCTGGTCGCGGGAATCGCTGATGAATATTTCGTCATTCACCACTGCCAACCCGCTGATGATGGAGTGATATTTTTTTGCGTCAAAGGGGTCAACGGATAAATAGATCGGTTTTGTTGATGCCGCGGTACCCAGCAAGTCGGTTTTAAACAGGTTTCTATATACCGCCAGGTAAAGATTTTTGCCGTCGCTGGTTATCGAACCTTCGCCGCAAAATGAATTGCCCAGGTTTTCGTTGCCGTCGCGGAGACCCTTGATGATTTTTCCATCTTTGTAAATCTTCGACGGTTCGCCGCCTTCATCCCAACCGGAATTGGTGTAACAAGTGCCATCTGGCGCCACAAACAGCGCGCTGATGCCATTAGAAACGTGGCCGTCGTCGGCATTGCTGCCAAAATTATTTCCGTACCAACTGGTGGAATATCCCATGTCGGGCTTGCCGATAGTAATATTGTCAAAGGTCGCGGTTGCAGTGGTTGCCGCGCTGCCGCTGGCGACGAATACGCCAACTTCGATTGGACCGACGGCGTTGTATTGTCCGCCGCTGGTATTGCTCATCATCGTCCATAATGTGCCGTTTGACGATTTGTACGCCGCGAACCGTTTGCCCATCCGCACAATGCGCAGCCAAATCGGTAGTTCCATTTTTGTGGCGATTCCGCTGCTGGCGCTATTTTTCAAGTTTTTATCATAAGCTGTGAATGAAATGCTGTGTTTTTTATCCGCATTTGCTTGATAGCTGAAAACATTATTGGCGGTAGTTGCGTCAACGTCATTGCCGCTGCGCAGCATAATTCCCGCGCGTCCCTTCGCCTCGCCTTTGAAACCGGTCACCCGCACAATAACATCCAAATCGCCGCCAGGATGAGCCGTATAGGTGTAATGCGCCTGGTCCTTGCCAGTGGTGGTGTCGCCGGTACCCGCGCCAATAACGGTAATCACCCCGTCTTTCTCAGTATGACTGCCAGCAGCGGCACCCGTACCAATCTCCGTATCAGACCAGTTAATAACTTGCGCGGCGTAGAGCATCGCGGTGAATAATAAAAACGCAAAAAGCAGTGATATGTGACGATACATAATAGATTCCTCAATAATTTTGACACTAAAATGGTAAAAAGTTACCAGTCTTATTTTGTGGTAAATAATGCGCCTTTCAAGGTGAACAGTCAATGAAAAAGGGGTATCCTGGTACTGTTAAACCTTTATACATAGGCTAAATTTTGGATGCAAGGTAGGGGAACTGCATAGTATGTAGAATACTATGCAGT
>Ga0194053_10000079_pt1 | contig 70556 bp, 43 predicted proteins | sample SepL228m_MetaG_FD_161684 | JGI IMG/M metagenome (GOLD analysis project Ga0194053, IMG submission 161684) | Anoxic zone freshwater microbial communities from boreal shield lake in IISD Experimental Lakes Area, Ontario, Canada - Sep2016-L227-8m | ecosystem: Environmental > Aquatic > Freshwater >...
ACAAATTCCCTATATGTATCTGGGTAATCGTAGCCGGCTATTAATACTTTATTAATATCAGAAGATGTCATGGGGTAATTGTAGCACAGGAGGAGCTAACCGACTACCCCGTAAATCTAATTTATGACTGTACAAAGAATAAAGAGCAGATATTTAGTCGACCGTATGATGATAAAAAGCAGTTGCTATTCATAATTATAGATCGTAAAGATGTAGAACTTCTACAAAAAGTATGTAAATTGAAAATAAATCTAAATACTATCGGACCATCAGGTACTCTCGTACATTATATATTAAAAAAGAAGCTTAATAATGATGAAGATAAACAAATTCAACTGCAAATGCTGCAGATTCTGGTTGATACTAAAACTGATTTAAATACACGTTATATGGGTCTTCCTCCTGTTTTTTCTGCTTCTTCACCTGAGGTAGTAAAGATATTAATAAAAGGAGGTGCTGACATGACTATGCGCGATCAAAATGGCAATGGTCCGTTGAATTACGCTGTTGCTAATAATAATATAAGTTTGGCGGCAGCTTTATTGGAAAACGGTATATCACCAGATGTTAAAAATTCAAATGGTATCAGTGCATCCGCAATGATAGATAAAAATAATACCGCAATGGTAGAACTATTCGCTAAATATATTAATAAAGGTGCTTTATGAAAAAATTAACATTATCATTAGTTATATTTATTTTTCTAAATATTCGAATTGTTGCATTAATGCCGAATGGCGATTTGTCAGGTATTACCAAAATTGGCGAGACGATGACATATACCCAATATTTAAAGCGACATCCAGAGGAAATGAAGATTGTAGATAAAAATGGTCAGTCTATATTTTTCTATATTATCGATAACTGCTATAATACAATTCCTATCGCTGTGGCAATGGGTGCACCAATAAATGAGCCTGATTATAAAGGTCGCACACCATTATTATACGCTATGCAATTGAATGGTCCTAAGTATAATTCGAATGCTAAATTCACTGTTGCAGAAGAATTACTTGCAAATGGTGCAAATCCAAATATACCTGATTATGACGGCAACTATCCTCTTTTTATTGCATTAAGTAAAAGCACTACCCATCTTCCCATGCTATGTAAATATAATGCAAATGTTAATATTATTGATAAAGATGGTGACAGTTTTCTCATGAGATTAATTAAAAATGGTGAGTTTACTGATATTCCATCTTACATTGTTGCCAAAAAACCGGATGTTAATTATCAGAATTCCAAAGGAAATACTATTTTGCATGAGGCAATCATTAAAAAATTACCGCTAATGATTAAAACTGTAATGTCACTCAAACCTGATTTGTCAATAAAAAACAACGATGGCGATACACCATTAAATTTAGTATTAAAAAATAATATTCCCGGTGTAGCGATGGATATGATAAATGCAATGGGAAAAGATTTTGTAAACATGGAAAACTTAAACAGTGAAACGCCTTTTTCACTGGCTGTCACCTGTAAATTAGACACAATTGTCTCCCGTGATAAAAATAATCCATTTGATGAAGGCATCACTGAAAGAAAGGTTATTGTTGAAAAACTTTTCTCATTAGGTGCTGATGTTGAGTGTAGAGATATTAATGGCTTAACTCCTGTGCAATTGGCGGAAAATCCAGATGTAACAGATTTTCTCCTTAATGTATGCAAGGCTGATTATCACGTTTTAAATGCAAAAGGAGATAACCTGTGGTTCCTTCATGCGGTGAAACTAAATAATGAAAGTGTTGTAAAAGTAGAACCATTTTATGTTAATGATATGAGAATAAATAAAGATAAAAATTATATTAAAAATATGAGAAATATTTTAGGTGTTAATATATCTCAGGCAGTGTGTGACAGTGTTGATCCTAATAAGAAAATTGATAAGTTTCAATATATGTTATATGGAATAGATGTACCATTCCAATATGTGATTCCAAGTAATATATTAGATAATGGGACAACTCCCATAATTACATTAGTGCGAAAAAATGATATAGGGTATATTGATGCATACAGAGAAGTTTGTACAGATTTTAACTTATCAAAAGAGCTTAAATTAACTGATATTCAAGGAAGAAATGTATTGCATTACGCCAGAAATCCGGAAATTATTAACCTGTTTGTAAAATTAGGGGTTGATGTAAATGCAAAAGATAAATTAGGTTTTACACCATTGTATTATGCCAAACAGGGTGATTTACTGTCTGGGTGTGTAGAAACACTTATTAAAGCAGGCGCAAAGGAGTAGGTGATCTCATTTTTAATATGAATAACAAAAGATAGAATGTCATAATCATATATCGTGTCCCACTTTTTTACCGGATTTCGCCGGGCTCCCGCCCAGTTCCATACTGTGACTAATTTTTTGGGGTTAACCTGTTTGTTTTTTACTGCAAATCCCCAACAGTAGCCTTCTTGATTATCAACCCATCCAACTGCTTTTGCTGGCTATCTGATAAAAGATTTTTTGCTTGCTGCCAGTATGATTTGCGGGTGGTGGATATTATGCTGGATAACCGGCTTATATCGTCGTAGGCACTGGTTATTTCATCTACTGACGCGTTTCTTTCTCGTAATTCTTTCATTTTCTTTTCATATTTAAATGATTCGGCGCGGATTTTTTGCTGGTAGGGTGTAATTTCTTTGCGGTATGCCGCGGTGATTGACTGCATTTTTTTTAATTGAGCATCTGATAATTGTAGCTCTGCTTTTTGCTTGATTATGAACTCTGGTGCCGGTGTGATATTTTCTTTGGCGACGCCTTGCACAGTCCGTTCTATCACCGGGCCTTTAGGCGGGGTGGTTTTCTGCTGGTAAAGATAGTACCCGCCGATTATTAATGCTATGAATATGGCAATTCTGGTGGCAATGCCAATTTGAAATTTCATTATTTTTACCTTTTTATTACACAGAGTTACACAGAGGAAACACAGAGTTTCAGGGGAGTATTTTATAATTTTTCTCTGTGCATCTCTGTGTAATTATTATTTAAATATCTTGTTCCGCACTTTCGCCAGACCCTGGATGAAATCATCGGCATAGGTGTGTAATATTGGGATATCCAGTAATGATAATACCGTGCCAATTGCCAGACCGCCGATTACCGCGGTTGCCAGCGGGCTGTAGGCGTCCATACCGGTCTTGGGGAAAAAGGCTACCGGTATCATGACAATGATGGTAATCATGGCAGTCATGATGATAGGACGCAGCCTTTGCGGGCACGCGGTGGCGACTGCTTCATCGCGAGGGATGCCGGTTTCGCGGTATTTCATTATCAGGTCAATCAACAAAATAGCCGTGGTGATATCCATGCCAGTCAACACTATCACGCCTAATATCGAAACGGTGCTGAACGCCTGGTGCATCAGGAAAAGGAAAAGGAATACCCCGGATAACTCAAGCGGCAGCGAGAATATCATCTGCAATGGCTGCAGGAATCCGCGGAATTGCGCCACCAGGATGAGATATATGAAGATGACAGCTATCAGCAGTCCAATCAGCATGCGCTTGAATGAATCCATCATCTGGGTCATATCGCCGCGGGTTTCGATGCCGTAACCCGGCGGGAATTTCAGCTTTTGCATTGCCTGCATCTGCACATCCATCGATAAATCCATTGATGGCCTGCTGCCCGGCCGGTAATATCCGCTGATATTCACCGCGGTGCGCAAGCCGTCATGTTCGATTACCGATGGCGCCAGCCGATATGTCGCCTTACCCAATGAACTCAATGGCAGTTGCCGGCCATCGGGAGTGGTGATGTAGGTATTCATCAAGTCGCCGGCACCCGCGCGGTCTTCCTTCGCATAACGAACAAGGATGGTGTTTTGCCGCAGGTTAGGCAATCGCCAGAATTCGCTGGTTAACCCGCCTTTCAGCGAATAATATGCCTGGTCGGCAATATCCGTCACGCTCATTCCCACCTGGGCGGCGCGTACCGGATCGATATTTACTTCATAATCCGGCATGCTCATGTCCCAACTTGATGCCACCTGGAACATTCCCGGAGTTTTTCGCGCGATATCCGCGACCTGATTGCCAAGGTCGGCGACTGTTTGCGGGTCTTTGCCATAAATCAGTAATTGCACAGGCGCTGCACTGGATGCCATTACGTCAGAACCCATCTCTTTTATCTGGAAACGCCGAATGCCTGGAATACTGGCAACTGCTTCGCGCTGAACATTATCAATAACCTGCCAGATATTTTTTTTGCGGTCAGTTTTATCCGACAGGGTAATCATGAATGTCGCGGCGTTGACCGACGGCATGGCGTAGCCGGTGTAATATGCGCCGGTTGATTCAAACGCGGTCTCCGCGCCTATTTCTGTCGAAACTTTTTCTATTTCCGGGTATTTCAGCATAATCTGCTCGATTTTGTTTACCGCTTTTTCTGTGGCTGCATAAGATGTACCCGGACGCATTTCCAGCGCACCATATCCCTGTCCAACGTCAGCCAGCGGCATCATTTCTGACCCGATGAAATAGTAAAAGCCGAACCCGATGATAATTGTCGCCAGCACCCGCGCCATATTTACAAACCGGTGCTGCAACATCCAGCGAATTAAGCGCTCATATCCGGCTTCCATGCCTTCCAGCCATCCCTGCACCGGAAGAAGTATCCGCACGTAAAACCAACTGCTGCGTTCCTCAACCAACTCTTCATGCGGTTTCAGCAACGCCGCCGCCATAATTGATGTCAGTGTGAATGAAACCAGCATCGATGCCAGCAGTCCAAGAATTATCGGCCAAACCAACCCGACGAACATCTGCTGGGTGATGCCGCCGCTGAAAAGCAGCGGGATTAACGCAATGCACAATACTATAGTTGACGCGATAACTGACAACCGCACCTCGGTGATGCCGTCAATGGTGGCGTCGCGAGAGTTTTTACCCATTCGCAGGTGGCGTTCTACCGCATGAATATCTATTATAGAGTCATCTACCAGTCGTCCAATTACCAGCAGCAACCCGATAAGGGTGCTGGAATTCAGCGTCATTCCCAGTGGAATCAACAGCAGGATTGCCATCGCCAGGGAAACCGGGATGGTGGTAAGGCTGATAATAGTACCGCGCCATTCACCGAGGAACAACAGGACGGCAATACCTGTCAGCAATATCGCTATCCCAAGTTCAACAAACATATTTTTGAATAGTATGCTGACGAAATGGGCGTTGTCATACGCGACATCAAATGTCACTCCAGGGTATTGCTGTTCCAATATTTTCAGCTCTTTTTTAATAGCGGCAATAACTTTTGGCGATGACGCGTCCGGGTCTTGCAAGACGGCGACTTCGATTGCATTATCGATGACTCCCTTGCCATCTTGCCAATGCAGGTAATGGTATCCGCTGCGGCGTTCCCAATGAGTATCATCTACAGTCGCAACATCGCGCAGGTAAACAACGCGGGGAATAGCAGCAGGGGAATTATTGGATGAAATTATCGGCAGGTTAAGCAAATCTTCCGGTTTTGCCACCTTGCTGTTTAATCGCACTATCGTTTCATTATCGCCGGATGTTAATGTTCCGCCGGGTTTGGCGACATTGTATTTATCAATGGTATCGCGCACCGCGGTGATGCTCATGCCATAAGCTGCCAACTTGTTGCGGTCAACTATCACCTGCAATTGCCGTCGGTAACCGCCAAATGGCACCACCGAATAGACATTCGGTACCGTCTTCAGTTTATTTACAATTTCATTATCAGCCAATTCGCGCAATTGGTCTTTTGTCCAACGACTATCTCCCGATAATGAAAGTGCCAGCACTGGCAGGTTAAGCGGGTCAATGGCTAATACCCATGATGGTTTCAGATTTGCGCCAGTCGCCGGCAGGTTCGATTGTGCAACGTTCATCAATGCCTGCACATCAAACAGTGCCTTTTTCATATCGGTACCGTAGGGGAATTCCAACGATACAATCGACAGGCCATCCTGTGACGAAGAACGCAGATAACGCAAACCTTTAATATTAACCATCTGTTCTTCGATTGGCTTTGATATATATGTTTCCATCTCTTCGGCAGATAACCCCGGCATCATTGACACTATGCCAACCATTGGGCTTTCAACATAAGGCATCATGCGCCGCGGCATGTAAAAGCCGATTGCCAGAATTGACAGTATTACCACCCCGACGAAGAATGCAATCACCGGGTAAGGATGGTCAATGCTCCATTTGGAAATATTAAAAGCATGCGATTTATCGATATTTTTCTCGTCTTTTCTATCGCTGGTCATTAATTCCCCTGTTTCTTATCAAAAGGTACATAATCCATGCCGCATTTCGGGCATTTACCCGGTTTGGTGCTTTCCATGTCCAGATCCATTGGACAATGATACCACTGTTGTTTCACCATTGGTTTTGTCATCGGCTTTTTATCAGTCATATTATTGCTTTTATTTAATATTGTGACTGAATCACCATCGTGCAGGTTGGACAAACCGGAAGTGATAACCACATCATTTTCTTTTATTCCACTTAATATTTCAGTGCGTGAATTATTAACCTGCCCAATAGTGACTGAAACGCGCTTAACTTTTGCCTGCATTCCGTCATCAGAAACGGTGTAGACACTGTATTCACCGTCACGCACAATTAATGCGCTGGTGGGTACTGATAATTTTGAGGAGTTATTTTCGCCTAACAGCAATTCGACAGATAAATATTGACCGGGACGCAATCGATTGCCGGTATTATGAATACGCGCTTCCACAATTGCTGTACGTGAGGTGGTATCTTGCGCGGGAAATATAGCCGATACCAATGCGGAAACCGGTTTGTTGGGTGCGTCGATACTATGCGCGCGGAGAGTTGTACCAACAGCGACCTTTGGCAAATAAGCTTCTGCAATGCTTACCTGAATACGGACAATATCAATTTTTGCAATTTTCATTATCGACATACCCGGTTGTACCAGAGTACCTTGCGGAATATTACGCGCTGTCACTACTCCGCTGATTCCCGCACGGATGGTGGTGTAGCCTTTTACAGTGCTGGCTTCCGCTAATGACGCGTTTGCCTGTTTTGCGGATTGGCTTGCCATACCTGCTTTTGCGGATGCGCCGGTTATAGTTGATTCTGCTGCCTGCACATCTGCCTGTGCTGTATCGACTCCGGCTTTCGCTTCGGCTATTTTTTGCTGTGCGCTGTCGCGTTCTGCCTGTGCCTGCTCTACCCGTGCTTCCGCGGTGGCAATTCCTGCCTGCGCTGCTTCCTGGCGCGCTTTAGCCTGCAGCACTTCCTGGTTTGCACGTTTTACATTCGCCTGCGCAGAACGCAGTGCCGCTTTCGCCTGGTTTAGTTTTGCCGTCGCGGTGGCTGCCTGGGCAGTCTCGCGGTCCAGTTCTTCTTTGGCTATCGCACCTTGCTCGTATAATTTCTTCTCCCGGGCAATCTCATCAGTCCAATACAGCACGTCTGCCTGGGCACTATCAACATCACCTTGTGCCTGGTTAACGGCTTCAGTGACGGCATCAACGCTGGCCATGCTGGTTAGCACCGCACTGTCGGCTTCCTGTGCCATTTTGCGGGTGGTATTTACATCGCTTTGTGCTGCTTTTAACGCACCGTCCGATGCTTTTGCTGCTGATTTAACCTGGGCGTATTGTGCCTGTGCCTGGTCAACAGTTTTTAATGTTTTGGCATATTCGGCCCTTGCCGTTGCTATGTCTGCATTCGCCGCCGATATTCCCTTGTTGGCACTTAATGAACCATATAGTGCCTGGGATTCCTTGGCAGCAAGTTCACTGGTATCCAACTGCGCCACTATCTGACTTGCAGTTACTTTATCACCGGGATAGAACGGCATAGAAACCAGTCTGCCGGTTACCCGCGGGAAAACATCTACTTCCTGGTCAGGGATAACAGTGCCGGTGTAACTCACGCTTGACTGGAAATTTGATGGTGTTACTTTTTCTGTTTCAACTGCCACAGTTCCCGGTGCTGCTTGCGCAGTCATATCCATATTTGCAGATGCGATAATGGTTGATGTTTTTGCGTCGCGATATTTATTCACTACTAAAATTGTGCCAATCAGTACGATAATTAATGTCAGTGTTCCGGCTATATATCCGCGGCTTTTTGCCGGGATGCGCCGATAAAAAATAATTGCAAGAAGAACCATTAAGATAATAAGTCCGATTATTATCTTCAACCATGGAATCTTAACACTGCTGTTTTTCGCGGTTATTCCTTTGCCGGTTTCAATGATGAATTGCGCTGTCCCGTCGCCATCCATTTTCATTCCTGGCATCTGCTGTACTGTCACGTCAACTTTCCATTGACCCGCCATCGAAAAGTTTACTGTTGCACCATATTCGCCATCTTTTCTTCCCGGGGCGGCTTTTGCATCGGCTGGCATCGGCATGGTTGTCATATCAATATGCACATCAACACCAGCACCGGTAAGCGGTTTATCGCCATCTTTAACATCGATAATAAGCAGGTTTTCACCGACGGTGGGGATAGCTTGCTGGGCTGATAACCCGACGGTATATTTCCCGGCTTTTGTCATTTGCAAATCAGCGGCAAATACGCTGATGATTAATATCATTAATGCAAAAATTATAAATTTTCTCATATTATTTATCCTTTTAAAAGTCTATTGTTTTCATTTCTATAGGTTTGTCGTTATCAGTAAAAGTAATTCCCATCGCCAGGTAAAGAGCAGCTATTGTAGTCCTGTATTGTGATTTCGCGATCACCAAACTTTGCCGCGCTTCTGTTAACGCACGCTGGACATCCAATAATTCAACAATAGTTCCTTTTCCTGCGCTATATCTCGCTTCTGCCACGGTATATGCTTCTGTTGCGGCAGTGACTTGAATCGTCGCGGTATCTATATTTTGTTTTGCTGCATTTACCCGCGCTTCTGCGCTTGCAACATCAGCGCGAACCTGTAATTCTACAACATCACGATTCGCGTTTGCCTTGATAATCGCCTGCTCTGCTTCGTTTGTTTCTGCTTTTCTCCGTCCACCATCAAGAATAGGCATTCCGGCAATCAGGCCAATGGTAAATCCAGCGGATTTATTCATATTTCTCGGTGCTGTCGCGTCTACCATTCCCACCGCATAAACTTGTGGTCGGTAATTGGCATTTAATGCCGATAGTGCTGCTTTTGCTGAATTTACACTATACCCGGATGCCAGCAAATCCGGTCTTTTTTTAAGTGCGGTTTCAAGGCTTTTTTCAATATTAACCGGAGTATCTTCATTGAAAGGTGTTGTTGAAATAGTATCAACCTTTACTCCCAGCGCCTGCGCCAGCATTGCCCGTGCTACGTTGACATCTGCCTGGCTATTGGTGACAAGCTGTTGGGCGTTTGCCATTTCAGCCTGGGCACGCAACAAGTCAAATCTTGGCACCTTGCCAACATCGAATAGTTGTTGAATAACCTGGGTATTTTTTGTTTGTGCAGTTAAAGTATCGTTTGCTATATTATGCATTGCCAGTGCTTGTACCCAATCAGAAAAGCGGACCCGGGCATTATAGGCAACTTGGGTACGAACCATTGCGACGTCCTGTTTTGCGGCATTGGCGGTAAATTGACCGGAGTTGATATTTGATTGAATACGTCCGCCGGTATATATCGGCAGCATTGCAGTACCATTAATTCCCAGTGAAGCGCGACCTTGTGACTGCAGCAATGCCTGCGGAATAACGGGAGCCGCCAGAACGTTTCCCATTGTCGAAAAAGTAGCCTGTCCGTTGGCAGATAATTGCAGTTTACCTTCCGATTGTATTGCTATTGTTCGTGAAGATGCCATATTTGCTTCTGCCTGCGCAGCAATCAGTGACGGGTGATGCGCAAGTGCCATTTTAACCGCGTCACTTTCTGTCAAAGTAGCAACATCCTGCCCGAAAGCCGATAACACTATTAGTATCATAAAAAATATATTATATCGCATAAATATTCCTCGCGTCTGTATAGATTATATCATATTTATATTATAGAGGACGCAGATAGTGGGAGATAGGTTCCATGGTTGATTATATATGTAGAAATATACAAGTTTCCATAATTCGTGATTGATTCAGGGTTGACAAATTTCCTTTGCATTCTCATAATGTGTTCAATGGTTTGGGTAGAAATATACGTGTGGACAATAGGGTTCACTTATAAACTTCCCGAATACTTCGAAATGGTAAGCAATCAATGAGAAACATTCCATTCTCCCCACCGGATGTCACCGATGCAGAGATTGAAGAAGTTATATTGGCAATGAAATCCGGCTGGATAACCACCGGACCGCGAACAAAAGATTTTGAACAAAAAATAGCAGAATTCGTGGGAGTAAATAAAGCCGTTTGCCTTAATTCTGCAACGGCTGCCATGGAATTAACGCTGCGTATTTTAGGCATTGGACCTGGTGATGAAGTAATCACCACAGCTTATACTTACACCGCGTCAGCTTCTGTTATTGACCATGTAGGCGCAAAAATAATAATGATTGATACTGCGCCAGATTCGTTTGAAATGGATTATTCAAAGCTGGCTGATGCTATTACCGATAAAACCAAGGCAATCATCCCCGTAGATATTGCCGGAAAAATGTGCGACTACGATGCTATTTTCACTGCTGTATTAAGCAAAAAGCATTTATTCAAAGCAAAAAATGATTTGCAGAAATTATTCAATCGGGTAATCGTGATGACTGATGCCGCTCATGCCTTTGGCGCGGTAAGGAATGATGCCAACTGTGGTCAGGTTGCAGACTTCACTTGTTTCTCGTTTCATGCAGTAAAGAACCTGACAACTGCTGAAGGTGGTGCTGTTGTTTGGCATAATGCTATCGGGTTGGATGATGAAGCCATATATAAAGAATTCATGTTATATAGCCTGCATGGGCAGTCTAAAGACGCGTTGGCAAAAACACAAAAAGGCGCATGGGAATATGATATCGTTTATCCCGCTTATAAATGCAACATGACAGATATCCTGGCTGGATTTGGATTAAAGCAGCTAAGCAGATATGACAGTATGTTGAAAAGGCGGCGGGAATTAATTGAAATGTTTGATGATGCATTACAACCATTAGGTGTTAAGACACTTCAGCATTATGGAGAATATTTTTCATCGTCAGGCCATCTTTATTTAGTGCGTATACCGGGTATAACTGAAGCCATGCGAAATGAAATTATCTTAAAAATGGCAGATGCTGGCATTTCTTGCAATGTCCATTATAAACCGCTGCCTATGTTCACCGCATATAAAAATTTAGGGTTTGACATAAATGATTACCACAACGCATACCAGCAATATATCAACGAAATAACCTTGCCGCTGCACACACTGCTCAGCGATGAGGATGTTAAGTATATTTGCGAGCAATTTAAAATTGCTTTAAATGAAGTTACTAAGCAGATTGGATGAAATGATGTATAGACATTTTTTTAAAAGATTATTTGATTTAATGTTAGCGATAGTCGGTTTGCCGGTATTTATATTAATTTATATCGTCTTTGCGCCAGCTATTTTCCTGTCTGATAAAGGGCCGATTTTTTACAATGCAAAACGAATAGGCAGAAATGGCAAGCTATTTAAGATGTATAAGTTCCGTTCGATGAAAGTTGATGCGCCGGATATAAGATTAGAAGATGGTTCAACCTATAATGGTGAAGATGACCCCAGGGTAACAAAAGTCGGCAAGATTTTAAGAAAGACATCACTTGATGAGTCGCCGCAGCTTTTTAATGTATTATTCGGCGATATGAGCTTTGTCGGTCCCAGGCCAGACCCGCCTGATTGGCTTGATAGATATCCTGATGATGTGCGAGTGTTCTTAACGGTGCGTCCGGGGATTACTGGATACAGCCAGGCATATTTCAGAAATTCCGCTGATGGCGAAGAAAAGATGAGAAATGATGTCTTTTACGCGTTGAATTACTCATGCATGATGGACCTTAAAATTATCTTTAAGACGTTGGCGGTAATTCTAAAAACAGAGAATATGTATAAAGACGCTGCCAGCGAAATAACGGTTGAAAATAGTACTGTAAACGACAATCAAGTTAAAAATGAGGAGAATGTCGGTGCAGATATCAATTCCTGAGTATGGAAGCGAGTTTGATTGGGATTCTAATAATGCGTATATTAACGATGAACTTAAACAGTCGTATTTTCAGGGAGCAAAATATTTTCGAAGCGGAAGAGATTCATTAAAGGCTATCGCTTTAAAATATAAAGGCAAATATAGGCAACTACTGCTTCCCGCGCTCTGTTGCCCTTCGATGGCTGCATCTTTTGAGATGAATGGTTACGATACTTCATATTTTAAACTGAATCAGGATATATCTGCTGACTTTGAAGATTTGTTATCAAAAATACAAAAAAATACCATTTTATTATACATGAATTATTTCGGAATACCTTCACTAACTGATTCGCACCTGATTCACATAAGAGAGCAATATCAAGACATTATAATTATTGAAGATAGAACTCATGATATTTTCATAGATAGAAGCAAACAATTTATTCCAGATTATACGATATGTTCTATTCGTAAATGGTTAGCAATACCAGATGGTGGTATTCTGTATTCTCGATTTAAGCAGACTGATTTCCCCAGGATAAAAGACGCCTATTTCGGTGATACCAGAAAAGATGCTTTGCTAATAAAAAGTGAATATATAAAGTCTGGAGATATTAATCTTAAAACTCTGTATAGAAATAAATTATCGACTGCTAATGGTTACCTTGATATAAATAAGGATGTTGCTGACATATCTGATGAATCTGGTAAATTGTTAAAAAATATTGATTTTGAAAAAATATCACAGCGAAGGTGTGAAAATATCCAAGTTATGTCAGAAATGATAAAAGAAATCAGTTCAATGAAATCTATTTTAACAGATACGAATCAAAGCGCGCTTTATTACCCGATATTAATCGAAAATAGAGATATAATTCAGCAGAAACTTGCTGTGAAAAATATCTATTGTCCGGTAATTTGGCCATTGCCAAAAATGGCAGAAGGTGTTTGTGAGTTATCTGATTATATTGCAAGTCACATGCTCGCATTGCCTTGCGACCAGCGTTACAATATAGACGACATAGAGCATATTATTACTGTCCTTAAAGAATTATTGAGGAATGAATAAATGAAAAAAATAATGATATTGGGAGCCAGCATATTACAGGTGCCAGCTATTTTGAAAGCCAAAGAGATGGGGTTGCAGGTTGTTGCGGTTGATATGGATAAGAATGCGATAGGATTTAAAGATGCTGATATTTGCCTTGAAATAAGCACTATAGATATACAAGAAATAGTAAAAGCAGCTAAAAAATACCAGGTTGATGGCGTTATGACACTGGCGAGTGATATGCCGATGCGGTCTGTAGCCGCGGTGGCGAAGGAATTAAATATAGTTGGCATTACTGAAGATACCGCATTAAAAGCTACCAATAAAGCCTTGATGCGGGAGTGCCTGCAAGCAAATAATGTCCCCATACCTGAATTTTTCAGAGTGAATAATTATGAAGAATATTTAAAAGTGGTTCATCATTTTTCTGATAAGTTTATTGTAAAACCAGCGAATAATTCTGGAAGCCGCGGCGTTTTTCTGGTAAATGATAGATCTGACCACGAATCTATAGAATATGCCTTTGAATACAGCAATAAATATTCACCGGGTGGTGAAATAGTAGTTGAAGAATATATGACCGGACCAGAAGTAAGTGTTGAAACCTTGAGTGTAACCGGCAAAGTAAATGTAATCGCAATTACTGATAAACTGACCACTGGTGCGCCAAAGTTTGTGGAGATGGGTCATTCACAGCCATCAACTTTACCAGATGATGTAATAGAGTCAATTAATGCTGTTGCGTGTGCCGCGGTTAATGCCATTGGAATTAAAAATGGCCCATCGCATACTGAGATAATTGTGACAAAAGATGGCCCGAAAATAGTTGAACTCGGTGCAAGGCTTGGCGGCGACAATATTACGACACATTTAGTACCGCTATCAACAGGTGTAGATATGGTTAAATGCTGTATTGAAATAGCTTTGGGTCAAGTTCCTGATTTGGAAAGAAAGATTAATATGGGTTCTGCGATCAGGTATTTTAAGACGAGTGCCGGTAAAATAATTAATATCAGCGGAGTTGACGAAGCCAGGCAGATAAAAGATGTTAAGCAGATAAGCTTTGTGAAAAATATTAATGATTTTGTTACTGAAATCAGCAGCAGTTCGGATAGGATAGGATTTGTTATTTCACAGTCAAATACTGCAAATGAAGCAATAATGGCATGCAATAAAGCAATACATAAAATTACAATCAGCATTGGTGAAAATGTATGAATATCATAATTGCAACACCAATTCTGTATGATGCGAAAAGCCCATTTAACCATTTATTTCAAGATATTATTGAAGGTTTTTTAAGTGATGGCAATCAAGTAACCAGAATTGTTGCCTGCGAGAAAAATGATAACAAAGAATACACCTATGGCATAAATAACAACAATATTCGCTATGTTGAAGTTATACGCAAAAAGCATGATAAAGGAAATATTATCATGCGGTATATCACTGACAGTGTTACAAACATTAGAATGGCATGGAAAATTTTACAGACTAAAGATATAGACGTGTTGTTTGAAGACGTTTCTTATTCGTCCTTTTGGAGTGTGCTTGCCGCCAGAATTAAAGGAATAAAAGTTATATCAATGATTCAAGACGTCTGGCCGGATAATGCGGTTCAAAGCGGAATATTAACAGAAAAATCATTTATATATAACTATTTTGAAGCATGGCAAAAGTATGTTTATAAAAAGTCTGATAAATTGATTTGCATTTCAGAAGATATTAAAGAATTCATAATTCAAAAGGGAAATGATAAAGATAAAATATCAGTAATCTACAACTGGGGTTATAGCGATAAAATAATTGATATCTCATGGGATGAAAATGAATTTGTTAGAAAATATAATCTTAATAAAGATAAGTTTTACGCAGTTTATGCGGGAAATATTGGAAAAATGCAAAATGTTGAAGTCGTAGTAAAAACAGCGCAAAAATTGAAAGATAATGCAGGTATTCATTTTTTAATTATTGGTAATGGGGTAGAGAGAGAAAAAATAGCTGAAATGGTATCAATTAACGATATGGCTAATGTTACCATGCTGCCGATGCAGCCATCTGAATTAGCTACTTCGATTTATTCCATGGCAGGTGTGAATATTATACCGCTTGTTAAAGGCGGGGTTAAAACTGCACTTCCAAGCAAGACAGGTATCTGTTTATCATGTGGAAGTCCAATCTTGCTTTGCTTGGAAAAAGATTCTAAATATGCACAGTTGATAGAACAGACACAATCCGGGTTTGCCGTTGAATCTGATGATGTAGATGGTGCCGCACGAATTATCAGTAATCTATCAAATGGTACAATTAAAATTGACCGGGAAAATGTTTGGAAATGTTTCAATGAAAATTTTAATCGTGCTGCTAATATTGAAAAATATAAAAATGCTGTAAAAACATGTCGGAGTTCAACCGGTGATGGGAATCACAAAGGCTAAAATTGATGTTGCAAAGTGATAAAGAAAATTTTATTGTTGAAAATGGTGGCGAGAGATTGGATGTTTACCTGACTCGGGTAATGACAGATTTCTCGCGGGCGCGATTGCAGCAGTTAATTAAAGACAGCCAGGTTATGGTGAACGGAAAAGTCGCTAAATCAAGCTTGAAATTAGAAAGTGGCGACACTGTTAATATTAATATTCCGCCCCCGGAAAAACCTTTGTCGATAGAGGCGGAAAATATTCCGCTGACTATCATCTATCAGGATGCGGACATAGCAGTGATAAACAAGCAGGCCGGTCTGGTGGTGCACCCGGGAAGTGGTAATTGGACAGGAACCCTGGTGAATGCGCTGATGCACCATATTACTGATTTGTCTGGAATTGGCGGTGAGTTGCGGCCGGGATTGGTGCATCGTTTAGACAAAGATACCAGCGGATTGATGCTGGTGGCAAAGAATGATATTGCTCATCGAATCCTGGCTGCCATGATAGAGGAGCGCAAGGTGAAGCGGGAATACCTGGCTTTAACCTGGGGAGTGCCGCGGGAAGATACCTTTACTGTTGATCAGCCTCTTGGTCGCGACCCGCATGACCGCCAGCGAATGGCAGTGATACCGGAAAGCAGCAGTCAAACATCACGCCATGCGGTGACTCATTTTACAGTGATTGAAAAGTTCCAGTTTGCCGCGCTGGTTCGTGCAGAACTGGAAACTGGGCGAACACACCAGGTGCGGGTACACCTGAATTTTCACGGCAATCCGGTAATTGGCGACCCGGTATATGGTGTAAAGGCTGGCAAACAGGCATTATTGTTGTTTAACGCGGAAGAAAGGAATACCATCAATAAGCTGCCCGGTCAGGCACTGCACGCGACCAGGCTTACTTTTGAACATCCGACTTTGAAAGAGATGATGACTTTTGAAGTGACGCCGCCAAAGGCATTTGAAAATGTATTGGATCTATTACGAAAATAGCGCAGTTTCCACTGCGCTATTTGTTTGAATTATTTATCGTCTGTGTTTATGTTTAGTCTTCTTTGCGACTTTATGTTTGGTTAACTTCGGTTTTTTTCTGCTGACTTTTTCATGTTTATGCTTTGTATTTTTTTTGTGTTTGTCAGCCGTTGTTTTATGGGATGTTAATGCCGGGGTACCGCCATTGTTAAATATTCGTCGTGCGCCTACCAGACGGTTGCTGTAATATTCGTCGCTTAACGGGGTAACCACAACTCTGCCGGCACCGGATGACGCATGAACGAAATTACCGTTGCTGGTATATATTCCCACGTGACCTATTCTTGCACTGGTGGTATGAAAGAATAACAGGTCGCCTTTTTTAAGTTGATTGCGGCTTACCGGAATACCGGTGTTGGATAATGCTGCGGCATTGTGCGGTACATCGCGGCCCATGTCGCGCATTACACGGTAAACTAAACCGCTGCAATCCATACCACGACTGGATATACCACCACGTGAATATGGGGTACCCAGAAATGCAAGAGCAGTGTTAACAGCACGGTCAGCGGAAGTCTGGCTTGCCTGGAATGCTTTTGCCCGCATATTCATCACATGACGGTAGCGTGGAACATGTGATACTTTTTTATAACTTAATGTTTTCTTATGTTTTCGGTTTTTTTTCGGTGATAATCTTTTGCTGGTGTGTTTTTGTTTACTGTGTTTCGAAACTTTTACTGTATGTTTTACATGGCTATGATTTACCCGACGAGCATACAGATTACCTGTAAAAGCTGCCAACAGTAAAACTAAAATAATCACCCGCAATATAACAGTTATCGTATTTTTAAAAATCATTAATCCTCCCTCGGGGTTATCCCGAGTACGGGAAGAGTATACCAATTGAAATAACCGTTGTCAACCCCTGACTTATCCACAACCCTTTATATAGTGTGGATAACTTTTTGACACCACACAGGTGTAGTGTTTGACATGGAAATGGTGGCAAATAGAGGGTGCGGTTTTACTGTCGTTTCAGCAAATAAAGGAAGAATAGGCAGCCAATAATACTGGTTACTACACCGATGGGGATTTCCTGATCTGGTAATGTAATACGTGCCGCGATGTCTGCCCAGGTTAGCAGAATACCGCCGCCAAGCATGCTGGCGGGGAGCAGGATACGGTGATTTGGACCGGTGATGATGCGCATGATATGAGGCACAATTAAACCGACAAACGCGATGATGCCGGTTACTGCTACCGTACCGGATGCCAGCATTGCCGCAGTGAATAACAGTATCAATCGGACTTTTTCTATCGGTATTCCCAGATAATGTGCTGTTTCATCACCTTGAGCCAAAATATTTAAATCGCGGGTGAATATGAAAGTTATCACTAATCCTACGATGGTGTATGGCAGCAATATCTGGCAATGGCTCCAGTCGCGATTTGCCAGGCTGCCCATCAGCCAATTCAATACAGTATGCAAATCTGTAGAACTGCGTCCCAATAAAAATGCGGTGGTTACCGCTGACAGCAATCCGCCTACTGCGATACCGGTAAGCAGCAATGTGCTGATTGGTACTTTTCCGCGTCGTTTTGACAGCAAATATACAATCATGGTGGCGGCTAACCCGCCGGCGAAAGAGCATAACCCGACCATATTGCCAGCAGAACTGAATCCGAGAAGAATTGCGGCAACACCACCAAGTGATGCGCCGGATGATACTCCGATGATATACGGGTCGGCCATCGGGTTGTGGAATATCGACTGCATCAGCATGCCGGATACCGCTAAAGATGCACCAGCGAGGATTGCCAGTACAATGCGCGGCAGCCGAATAGACCAGATGATGATATCATTTGAGTTAGTTGAATCGTGTCCAAATATGTGGTCTTGCAGAACGGACAATATATCAGTTACTTTTATGCTGACCGAACCCATGCCTATCGATATTATAGCACTGACTATTAATAGTGCCGCAAGTATGAAGATGATTATCCATTCTTTTCTTTTCATTCTTCCGGCTCCAGATTAATTATCGGTGCCCGCGTCACCAAGATATGCGGCTGTCCGCTATGAGGATTTTGCGCTACGCATACCAGCGCGCCATATACCGACAGCAGGTTTTCTTCTGTTACTACTTCGGTTGCTGTACCGCTGGTGAATATTCGTCCTTCAGAAAACAGCGCGATTCGCGGACAATATTCCGCTGCCAGGTTAATATCATGTGATATGCAGATGGTACCGATGCCGTGCTCTTCGCTCAATTTTCGCAATAGTGTGAAAATATCCAATTGGTGTCCGATATCCAGATGGGCGGTAGGTTCATCCAATAATAATATACGCGGCTGCTGTGCCAATGCCCGGGCGATGATTACCCGCTGCAATTCACCGGATGACAGGTGGTCGATGCACCTTTTCGCGAGATGGGCAACATCAGCAAGTTCCATGGCGGTGTCAACGGCTTCAGCGTCTGCTTTGCCGGGTGATTTGAATCTGCCCAGGTGCGGGTGGCGTCCCAACTCAACTATTTCACGCACGGTGAAACTAAAAGTGGGGTGGGTGACTGCGGGAACAACGGCTATTAAACGTGCCTGCTGCTGGCGGGTGAATGAATTAATGGGTTTTTCCATCAGTTTAATGTTGCCGGATGAGAGGTGAAGCAAACCGGTTATTGCTCTTAACAGGGTACTTTTTCCCGAACCGTTTGGACCGATAACACCCAGAAAATCGCCGGATTTCAGCGTCAGGTCAACCCCGCGCAGAATATCGCGCTCACCATAACCGCCAGAAACATTTTCAACTGTCAGCAAAACATCGGTCATTATTTAATCCAGGCGGGTGTTTTTATAATCTTCGGGTACAGGCTGTAGGCAATCAGCCACAAACCTTTTGATAATCGCGGACCAGGCAGGGTAGTCATATCTTCATCTAAAATATATACACGACCATTTTTTACTGCATTCATATTTTCCCAGCGTTTGTCTGCCCGCATTTTTGCAATTAAATCTTTCGCGGTGACATTTTTCATGGTACCCATTGCCACGGTGGTGATTATTACATCGGGGTTGGATGATACTACCATCTCCAATGATAATTGCGGCCAGGGTTTATTTGTCTTGGCGGCGATATTTTTACCGCCTGCTTTGGTTATCATATTATCAATATGCGACCCGGTGCCGGCACTGAATAATGAATCGTAAGGCGGGAATAAAAATAAAACTTTTAAACGTTTGCTGTCAGGTATCTTTGCTACTGTTGTTTCGACATATTTTATCTCAGTTTTCATTTTTTCTACAGTTTTTTTTGCCTGCTCTGAACATCCAATAACATTGCCGATGGTTATAATATCGCGCAGAGTTGTGGGGATATCAACAGCATCAACTGTCATTATTTTCAATCCTGATTTTTCCATTTGCGAAATAGCGTCAAGGTTGTTTCCGCGTGAGGCAATGATTAAGTCTGGTTTTAACGAAGATATTTTCTCTACGTTTGGTTTTAAATAATCGCCAATTTTTGGCAGCTTCAATGCTTGCGGTGGATAGTCGCAAAACATTGTGTCTGCTATTACGCGTTTACCGGCACCAATTTCAAATAAAATTTCGGTAACATTTGGCGCCATGGAAATTATACGCTGTGGTACTGAATTAATTGTTATAACCTTGCCGCGCGAATCAGTAATCTTTACCGGTCCAGCAGCATAAACAGTTAATATAGATAAAAATATTGTTAAAACCAGGAAAAAACGCATCATAATACCCCGCGCCAAATCTTAACTGTATACCGGGTGATAGTCAAGAGCGACGGAATTGACAATTGACGATTGACAATTGAAAATTAAACTGAAAACTAAAAACTAAAAACTGAAAACTGAAAACTGAAAACTTTTATAACTTTTGGTATAATAAGGCATGAATAGTAATCTTGCTGGCAAGACGGCTTTAATTACTGGTGCGGCGGTACGGTTGGGACGCGCGACGGCGTTGGCACTTGGGGAACAAGGCGTTAATGTTGTCGTGCATTACAACAGGTCACTTGCCGAAGCTGGGTCATTACACGATGAATTGATTTCATCCGGGGTGAAAAGCTGGCTGGTACAGGCAGATTTGTTGGTTGATGATGATTTGCAGGGATTAATTCCGCGTGTACAGGAAATTACAGGTGGATTTGATATCCTTATTAATAACGCATCCATATTTCCGCCGGATACTATGAGCGGCATGACTTTTGAAAGTGTTATGCATAATATGCGCGTAAATGCCTGGGCACCGTATTTGTTGGGACGTGATTTTGCAAAATATTGCAAAACCGGGAATATCATAAACTTTCTCGATGCGCGATTGCCCGGATATGATTGGCAGCACGCGTCATACACCCTTAGCAAGCACACCCTGGCTCTGCTGACACGAATGACGGCGTTGGAATACGCACCGGATATTCGGGTAAACGCTGTTGCTCCCGGATTGATATTACCGCCGCCAGGTAAAGACGAATCATTTTTGGAGCCGTTAATTCCGTTAGTGCCATTGGGCAGGCACGGCACCGCAGAAGAGATTGCCCAAGCAGTAATATATTTGCTGCAAAACGAATTTATCACCGGTGAAACTGTATATATTGATGGTGGAAGACACCTGAAGGAGCCGTCACATGGATCAAATACATATTAATGACCTGCGGGTAAATGCGATAATTGGTGTTTATGAAAATGAACGCGTTACCCGTCAGCCACTGATTATCAATGTAACATTGAATACCGATATTTCAAAAGCCGCCATTACTGATGATCTGGGGGATGCTGTTGACTATGATGATTTGGCGAAAGAAATCACCAATGCAGCGCAAAATACCAGTTGCCAATTAATAGAAACTTTGGCGGTAAAATTAGCAAATATTTGTCTGGCAAATAAAAAAGTAAATAGCGTGACGATAAAAATTGAGAAACCTGGTGCTATTGCAAATGCCCGCAGTTCGGCGGTAGTAATCAGTCGTGGAAAATGATATAATTTTATCGATAGGTAGTTTATTAATTACCTTATTCGCAAATATTGCAGTACAATTATAGAAACAGAAAAGGAAAAATAACCTATATGGTAACCGGATCACAATTAGGCAGGCCAGTTATAATATTAATGATTGAAGACAACCCGGGTGACGTGTTGTTGACGATGGAAGCATTGAAGGAAGTTAAAATTCGCAACACTGTACATGTTGCGAAGGATGGCGTTGAAGGTATCGAATTTCTTCATCGCCAGGGACAATTCGCCGATGCACCGCGTCCAGATATAATCCTGTTAGACCTTAACCTGCCCCGCAAGGATGGGCGCGAGGTTCTTGCCGAGATTAAGGCAGACCCGGAGTTGCGCCGAATCCCGGTAGTTATTCTCACCACATCAACGGCAGAACAGGATGTATTAAAAACATATAACCTGCACGCAAATTGTTATATCACCAAGCCGGTAGACCTTGACCAGTTCATTTCAGTTGTACAGTCCATAGAAAATTTCTGGTTCTCTATTGTTAAATTGGCACCATCAGAACAATAGACTTGTCCGGAAATAAGGAATGAGTAGATTTTGAGGCTATTTTTTCGTCAGACAAGGCGTTTATTTTTCACTTTATCTGGATTGATAAATGTAGAATAAACAACGCTGTATGGCGGAAAAAGAGTCCAAAAAATGCCATTATTTATTTTCGGACATGTCTAATAATCGGAAAAGAGTAAATATTGGTTAATATTTTAAATAATCCTGTTGAATCGAGAAAAATTTGGAAATAACTGCTAATTGCATTATTACTGCATTTGACCTTGAAACAACGGGATTATCTGCCAGTTGGGACAGGATAGTAGAGTTGGGTGCCATTCGCTGGCAAAATGGCATTGAAATAGACAGCTACCAATGCCTGATAAATCCTCAGCGTCCCATGCCGCCAGCCGTTATCGAGGTTCATGGCATTACCGATGACGATGTGAAAGACAGCCCGATTATCGAAGAAAAACTTTCAGAGTTTATCGATTTTTTGCAGACAGATATCGTCGTGGCGCACAACGCCCGTTTTGATATCGGTTTTCTTCGTCAATCATGCCTGCGCGCCGGTATCGCCATGCCGTCACTGCATTATATAGACACCTGCGCTCTCGCACGCCGCACTTTCCCCGGTCTCACCAGTTACAGCCTGCCCACTCTGCGCGACCATTTTGGCTTGGGCGGCACTGTATCCCACCGTGCCATGGAAGATACCCGCGTCTGCCTGCAGCTATTTCTGCTGTGCATCGACAACGGCGGAGTAATTCGCGAATATTTCAATGAAGGCATGGAAGGCCTGCCCCAACACCTGGAAAGCGTAAAAACCGCCATAGCGGAACACCGCGAAGTGATGATTGAATACTGCGACGGCAAAGGCCGGGTAACAAAGCGTCGAATATTACCCCTCGGAGTAGACGGCGGCATCCTGCAAGCCCACTGCACCCTCCGCAACGACAACCGGCATTTTAATATTGAAAGAATTCGAAGAGTTTGGTGAAATAAGAATTCGTAATTGCTTCTTCTCACTCAAACGTTAAAACAGCTTCATCATTCAGATTGCCCATGGGGTCTAACCAGCGGTTTAGGGTGTTTTTTGCTTCTTTATGGGACAGGTCGCGGCCGCTTAGCTGGTACTTTATTTCATTGGTTTTGCGGACGGCTACTGGCTGGCTGGATTGGTTCAGCCAGGTTATGAAGTTGTCGTCGAGGATTTCGGCAGTTAATTCTGCCTTGCCGCGGCTCCAATTAAGCAGCATCTGTGCTTTTTCGCGCATTTCGTCATTGGCGCGTTTCGTTCTTTCACGCAGTTTCTCGGTCCATTCGCTGTTTTGCAGGTGAATTGCCGCGAGTGAAAGCGCGTCTTCTGCTGCCTGTTTTGCTTCTACCGTAGTTGGCATAGGCGAGGGGGTGTTGAATTGCGACCTGCAGCGCGGGCAGGTGAAGTCATGGAGCAGACCACCCGGGCAATATTTTTCGCGCGCCTGGGCAAGTATCGCCGGTGGAGCGTAAACATCTGCCGGCCAATCGGTATGAATTAAAGCCAGTCGGCGGGCAAGGCGAAAATCTGCGCTTTCGAAAATAGTTTTCAACTGCGCAACCTGCGCCTGGCCAAAGATAGATTCGTGCCAGACGCTGTATTCGCGCTGGATAATCGCTTCTATTTCATTTGTCAGGGTGACTAATTCATCGATTCTGCCTAACGATTTATCGCCATTTGCCATGATCATGCGCAATTCATTTATCTTGTTATCGGCATTGCCGCTGTATGTCAGGTGCAATATCTGGCCGATGCGTGATAATATTCCCTGTTTTTCTATCGCGTGTTTGATATTTTTAACGCCGATGATAAATTCTTTGTCTCCGGCAGCTTCCAATACATCCAGCAGTGCTTCGGTATCAATATTCGTATCCATCATCTCTAAATTACTTATCAATTCAGATGATTCCCGCCAAATCCATGGGAGTGAATCATTGGTGCTGCACCATTCAGTTATAAAAAGGTCAAATCCGCCGCAATCAACTTTGCTTTTTTCAAGAAATCGGCGCAAGGCAAAAATCGATAATTCGCTTAAACCAGCCGTTTCGCAGAGTTCTTTCAGTTTGATTCGGTGATCTACCCGTATTGTCGGCTGATTGCTGATGAATGTCAGGGTGTCTGAACGCGACAATGCTGTCAGCGGGTCGATTTGATGCATGAAAGAATCATAACCTGCCAGGGCGCCGGTGCGGACGGCGGTATGAATAATTAACGACGATAATTCGCCGGGAAGGCCAAATGGCGATTTGTGCATCATGGCAATCATCTCCTTCAATGTCACAGCATTTGTTGATGCTTTACTCATCATTTGAATAATTTCATCTGCCGGGACATTCAGCGTTAAACCGTCTTCATTTTCGATAACTGATTCTGACGGCAACAGGTATTGTCTGGTGTAGTGCATCAACGTTGATGATGTTGCTGATACTCCACCGGTGTCAATAACAAATTGGTGCAATTGACGTGCTATGGCACGCGGCGGGTCGCCGGCGGGTGCATATTTTACCGCTCCGGCAAACCGTTCCATTAATCCTTTGGAAAACTGTGCGGATAGCATCTCTGTAATCGCGTCATATTTTCCTGCCATATCAATCGAATCGTTTCCTATCAGCCATTTTCCATCACGGTATAGATTGGTTAAAATCGTTATTGCTGGCACGCGCATTTCGTTGGCGCGTTCCTGGCATCGCTTGTTAGTTTTATTTTCCAATGCGCTGCTGGCGGCAATCTTTTCATTAGCGGCGATTTCCCACGCGGCATATTCTGCCAATAATTCATATTCATCCCAGGCAATATCGCGCGGGGTAATAATAGCGGCACAGTTTTGTAATTCCATCGGCAGCGCGGTAAGTTCTTTAGTGAAATCACCCCTTAATCCGGGAAATACCATCGCCATTGCGCAATCATAGTTATCATCATGCAATATGCCATTGAAAATATCCGATAATGACTGGTTCGGCTTGTTTGCCATAACGATAGCACAATTTCTGACTGTATTCATCCAATTAAATTGTACTGCTGTCGCATCAACACCAAAATTACCCAGCGGCCAATTTTCATATTTGCATGACGAAATTACGGTTTCATAAATCCGCCGGTCTCCCTTGAGAAAACTATTCATTACCTCATCAGCACGGGCAGCCGCCAAAATCCCGGCATCATCGTCGATATTAAGGCTGAATATCTCTTTTCCCGGGTCAGTATCACGTATGGCAGTTAAATGCGCGCCGCGTTTGCGGAGCCAGTGCAGGTTGTAAGATAGCAATTTTGTATCGTTTATCAATGAAGCTTTACCTAATTCTATTGTAATACCGGGCATCTCTGCCAGCGAAAATGCTGCCAGAGTTTTGATAGCTTTGCCGGCAATCGCCGGTTCCGGTGCGCGGGATGATAGATTCAACAGTAATTCTGTTGCTGAGTATGTTTTAACGGCAGATGCACATCCGGTAAGGTCGTTCTGAACCGCGTCAAACAGTTGATCGATAGTTATTACATCTTCACATTCGCGATCCATCCATCCGGGTGCCAGGCTTTGCATGACCTGCACCAGGGTTCGATGCGGCGAAAGATGATTATTCACCATCTGCATGAATGTTTCCAATGCATTTGGTATAAACGGCCAGGCATTGACTCTGTCAACTATTCCGTCTGTGGATATTGACTCCAGCATTTGGCGTAATTCCGGCTGGTTGCGCAGAATGAACATGCGGTTTCTGATTACATCAGTTATCTGTGATGGCTGCAGGGTATATTTTTTGAATCTGTCTTCTACCTGCCGCCATGAATGGAACTTCATCATGCCGGTATCAGATAAATTGCGCTGAAGCGCGCCGATGAACCATAAATTAGTTCGTTCTGTCATGCCGGCTATAAATTGTATGAATCCTGCATCTGCCTCGCGCCGTGATGGTGATCGCGATGCAAGAAAGATGGATAATTCATCGACTAACAATAGCAGTCCGCCATGACCTTTTTCTTTTACAGCATGCGATATTTCCAGCCAATCGTTAAGGCGGGATTTCCCGCTCACAGTTACTCCTAACGAACGGGAAATCTCAAACAACACGGCTTCTTCCAGCGTCATTGCCGGCGGGTAATCATCCAATGAAAAAAATACCGGCAATATCCTTTTATCAATCATTTTCTTGGTGAATCTTTCAAATAACGGGTTTATTTCCGTAAATCCCATCCATGCTGATTCATTTGATGCCAGAATATCCAATAATGCAAGCAAATGAGACTTCCCTGTCCCATACAATCCATTTATCAAAATAGCTTTGCCATGCTGCCCCCATGCCATTGATGATAAAATCTCTTCCAACATCTTTCGATGGTCCGGCGCAGTCAATGCATACTGTTTCACCCACGAAGAACCATCGCCGCCGCTTTTAACTTGCGCAGCGTGGTCTGGCCGGATAACAGCCGGAAAATCCTGAAAAGTAATAAAATCGCCAATCCTCATACCTTATAGTGGTAATAAAATCAAGAAACGTTCCATTTTTTTAAGAAATTTTTAAAATATTTTTAAAAATTGTAATAATCGCAATTATCGACAAAAAAAAGCACGTTGGATTATTTAATGCAAAATAATCCAACGTGCCTTTTATTTATTTTTACAGGCTTTTGCAAAACCTATTTTTTTGAATGTTTATGTTGGTGGTTTGTAGTAGCCGAAACCACCCCGACCTTCGGCCACCCCTCCTTGGCAAGGAGGGGAGTTTAAAACAAAGGTTTTGATTATTAAAGCTGTCATTATATTATCAAGTAACTACCATAACTCCCCTCCTTGACAAGGAGGGGGTAGGGGGTGGTTGGGTTGATAATATGATTAATATAGTTTTGCAAAACCTACTTAATTGTCAACTGTCAATTGTCAACTATTCTACCGTAGCATTTCCCCATTGCGCGGGTTCCAGCCGCGCTTCATTTGGCACATCCTGGGTAACGCCGGATGAGAAGCTGTGATTGCTCCAGTATACCCGGGTGGCGGTGGTGTTGCCGGTTTCGTTGCCGAAAATGTAACCGACATCCATGCGCTGGGTGGTGCCGGGCTTGGGGGTGAGTCCAAGTTTGTTCAATGGCAGATAAACCACAGCATTAAAACCGCCATCGACTTTTTCATATTCCATTTTAACGGTATCAAGAATTTCAATCTGGTCGATACTCTCTTTACCGGTAGGAGAGGTGAATACAGTCGGTGTGCCAGTGAATCCTGCGACTTTGGTACGATATATTACTGCGAACGGTTTGTCGCCATGCCGGCTTACCAGTATGCGGATATCACCCGGTGCCGGTGTTGTGCGTTTTGTGTCGGCGTTCGGGTCGGTGGCTATTTGAATATCCATCATATTTCCGCCTTTGAAAGGCATATTAGCTTCCGGGGTAGAGTTAACTAATTGTGAAAGCGACTTTACTTCATAACGCACCTGCAAATCAGTCGCACTGTAAGCGGTTTTTACTGTAAAGCCGCGTTTCTCATCAACATTCAGGGTTACTCCGCGAATATCCAGCCAATCCGGTTTGTTATCAGTGCGTGCAAGTATCAGCGATTGTGATTTTGCTTTTTGTGATGACCAATCTGCCAATGCTTTTGCTGCGGCTTTGCTTTCTTCATCGGTAATAGTGAGTTTGCCGTCAAATCGTATCAGGCTGTTCAGTCCAGTAACTTCCAATATGCGTCCGTCCTGGTCGCCGCCCATGATGAACCAGCGGCCATCTTTAATTTTCACTAATTGCCCGGTGAACCATTCGCATTGTATCTGGTCTGCTCCTGTTTCGCCGGAGCGGCCATCTTTCATAACAGTACCGATGGGCACACCATCAGTCGTAAGTAATTGTGCTTGCCCGAAATAGCATGAGTAGCCGGTAATTCCGTCAGTAATCCCCATGTTTTTGGTGCATCCATAGAGGACGCCTGCTTTAGGTATTGGGAACTCATACATATCGTGCCAACGGCAGCCAACGCGGTAACGCCATTGAATTTTGCCGTCTTTGCTCCAGTATGAAATCGGCCAAATTTCAGTTTTGTCGAGAAGTTTAATATCTGTACCTGCGTAAAATAATACTGAACCATCTGCAGGATTTACAGTGAAATCAGACGTGTAGTTTCCGCCGTGAATTTCACCATAGTTATATTGAACAAATGTTGCATCATCATATATGGGAACGCCGTCTTCCCGGATGGTTTTTGGCGATAACCGCTGCCAGTAAAGAACTGTATACATGCTGGTGGCGTAAAAATTCAGATCGGCATCTATAGTGCTGTGGGCACCTTGTGCTTTCATCTTTGTTTCCCGGGTTTCATCTTTCTGAATTACACCGTCGCCATTGATGTCTTCCCAGAATAGCCAGGGGATTTTAGCGAGTTCCTGCCAATCCTTTGCACCTTGACGCCATGATAAAGTTGACCATGGGTTGATAATACCGGCGCAAGCCTCGAAATGGTCGCCGCGGCGCACCCACAGGAATTCTCCGCGTATAGGGTTGCCGCCATAACTGCCGCCGGAATGCATATATTGTTTACCGTTTTTAGCGGTAAAGACGATATTGTTTACCATGTGCGGCCAGAAATACGGGGTATCCGGTTTTGCTTCAAACATGAGAGACGCTGGTTTTGAAGTTTTCTTGTCAAGGTCAATTTCCCATTCTACATTCTGGCAATATACCCGGGTCGGGTCATTCGGATCCATAGTTATTGGAGTGGATACATAAGCCGGACCGAATTTATCATCTAACAATTTCCCGGTGGCAGGATCCCAAATACTGATTCGTTTGGGTGAAAAATCATGTTCGGTAACCCATAACTTGCCTTTGCTGTCTATTGCCATGCCGCGCGGGTTCAGGAAGGTATCCGGGTCCCATTTGCCGGCGCGGGCAGGACTGACATTGCCGGTTGTTTGCGGCGGGTTATCCATCGCGCGTCCGCCGGTTTTTCCGATAGAGCGCAGGTATTTCCCATCTTTATCATAGACACTGATATTTTGAAGTTTTCCGGTATTGCTTGCGTATACCATGCCGTCAGTTCCAACAGCAACGGCTTGCGGATTATCCAGATGGTCAGCAGCAAAAGGAACAACCGCAGGATTGTCATTCAGGCTGGTAATTTTCACCAATTTACCATCAGAAACAGCTATTAAATCTGCGCCTGCCGCGGTGAGCCAGGTTATTTTAGGTGCGGTGAATTTTGATAAAATCTTGCCTTGCTTTGCATCGTATACGAATATGGTGTCTGATGCGCAGTCAGCCACATACAATTTTCCTTTTATCCATGCCATGCCGGTGCAGAATGTCGCCGGAGTCGCGGTAGGATTTGTCGGTGCTTTCTCTCCGCGTTTTAACGGTGAAACTTCTTCGCCGTTATGTTCTGCCCATAGGTCTCCACGCAGGAAGTTTGTCTGTTTGCCGTCAGTGACGCCGTACGCTCGTATCTGTTTGTCAAGATTAAGATATGCATATACCAGTTCACCGTCAGTAGCGATATATGAACCGCCGACACGGTATCCCCACTGTTTTTCGCCTTTTGCATTAATTCCTATAAGTCCGGTGCCAGCTTCGGAACCATCCCAAATTAGCAGGCCGCGTTCTCCTGCAAAACATACATCAGACGGACAACCCCAGTCGCCGCCCCAGGCACCTTTGCCATCAGGAGTATTGTAAGTAGGAGTGCCGGAATTGCTTACGCCTAACACCAGTTTGGTTTTTATTGGGTCATGGGTAACGCCTTTCCAGGTATAATCGCCGGGAGGCAGCACGCGTCCAACATCATCCAACCCATCCCAGGATTCGATTACTTTTCCCATCGGTCGCGATTCTGCAGCGACAATATTGCGAACGCGGTCGCCTTTATCATTAATTAAGGTAATTGAGGTAATATTTTCTTTGGGAAGGTTAAAATTAAATTTCATGGGCAATTGCCTGACCGGGGGCAAACCTTGTTGGGTTAACTCTTTTGGCAAGTTTCCTTTTTCTGCAAAAATAACTTTACCCCATGAACCGGTGGATTGGTAGGTAAATCCGGCCTTTGACATCAAGTCAACAGCCCATCCGCCACCGTAGGAATGTGCCCCGGTGGCGTCACTCCATTGAATCTGAATCGCTGCTGCGCTTAAATCACCGCCTTTGAATGGGCCTGGCGCACCCAGCGTAGTCCAGGGAATGCGGTATTCAAATGTAAAACCCTTTCCATCTTTCCACTTTTTATAAACAGCTTTAAATTTGTTATTCGGCACTATTCCTTTATGATAATCGTGGGCGTCATGGTAATTCATGCCATATTTTAAATGCAGCACCGGTTTATTTTTTGGGGTGTAATTCCACAATGTCATGTGTACCAGCATTTCACTCGGGTTGCGGTCGTATCCGCCAATTTTCAGCGGGTATCCCAGGCTGGGGTCAAGATTCAGACGCAACTGAAAAGCATCGCCATCCCAACCGAAATCAGGGTTTACCGCCGGGTCAGCCAGGTTCAGCATTGGCGTGGGGTCTTTTATGCGACTGGAGATATATAATGCGTCTTTATCGTACATAAATGCGGTGCGGGCACTCTGGTATTCCATCGATGATTCTACAACATAGGTCAATATTTCTCCGCTCAAATCCCAATCCTTCAAGTCGCCATCAATCTTTATTTTTCCGGGAGTAGGGACAACAAATACCCGTTGATTATGGTAAACGCCTTGTGCAAAAGCTGGTGTTAACAAAAATACAATCATTATCAACATGATGAAAGTAATTAATTGATTCCTGGTAAACAGAGATTTTGTAAATTGTGATAAACGCATTTTGGGACTCCTTTAGATAAGTGTATACCGGATTACAAAATTAGACAATATATTTAAAATAAAGTTTTGTATGACTTTTTGTCAGGATTAACATGATTAACAGGATTTTGCTTCGCAAATATTTATCATGTCATGAGTTATCGCAATCACCAATTTAATTTTTAATTTTTAACTTTTAATTTTTAATTATATCGCTATGGCTTCTTCTGCCATTGCCGCAATATTTTCTGGCGGTACATTAGGCAAGATGGCCTCGTGGCTTGGGCTGATTATTAATCCTGGACCCAGCAAACGTTTCAGTCGACGGACATCTTCTCGGATTTCATCTGGTGTACCATGAACCAGCAAATGCTGGGTATCTACACCACCAAGGAAAGTGATTCTGCCTTTGTAGTTTTTAGCAAGGTCTTCCGCGCTCATATTGGCAGCCAGTGCCTGCAGTGGGTGCAGGCAATCCACGCCGGATTCTATTAGCCTGTCGATTACCTTTGATATTGCCCCGCAGGAATGCAGGATAACCTGGTAACCGAATGAATGTCCCTGGGTGGTGAAACGATGGAACCATGGCATAATGAACTCATCGAATTGGTCAGGTCCGCAAATCAGGTCGAGTTGAGTGCCGAAGTCATTGCCAAAGAAATAAGCATCTACCAGATTGCCGGCAGCCTTGAAAAACTTATCATTTGCCTGGTAATAAAATTCGCAAACCTTATCTGTGGCAGCCTGGACAACTTCCGGGTTGGTATACATTTTAATGAAATATTCTTCCATTCCAAACAGGTCTGCCATGTTGTGATAAAAACATGTCCAAAATCCGCTCATTCTGTAAACATCACCGGCATTCCTTAAATCATGCAGGCATGAATCAAAGTTAAGGTATTCTGCCTTTGGCCATGGAAATGCGTTGATTTCATCGATAGTTTCGCAATGGGCAAGGGGAGGTGCAGAATGTTTTGTTCTATCCAATCCTGAGTCAAACAGGGCAAGGCCTTTGGGGTCTTGATAGTTATCAGGATAAAACTGCGGGCAAATCCAGCGGCAGTCATCGCCTAATTTGACGCGCAATTCTTCTTCGGTTTTAGTGCCGAAATATTGATGTATGCCATCCCAGCTATCCGGGTGTGGATTCCCCATCCAAAACCCGCAGCGGTCGGCTGGTTCGCCGGCGATAATAGCCTTTATTCGTTCTCTTTTATTCATATCAATTTCCCTTATATATATTTTTTATTTAACCACAAAGAACGCAAAGATCACAAAGAAAATAAGTAAACTCCCCTCCTTGACAAGGAGGGGGCAGGGGGTGGTTTGGTTTAGATTATAATTCCCATCATAACCATTCAATCCTTTCTTTGTGATTATATTAATTATTTCAGGCTTGCCAGAATATCATCTATCTTTACAATAGCACCGCAAACTTTATCATCTGCCGCGCCGTAATACAATGTCAGGGTGCCATCGCCATTGTCAACCAGTCCATTGTGGAATACTACATTAGACATCATTCCCGACATTTCGCAAGCCGTTTCCGCGAACAGGAATGGCTGCTGGCTACGGGCGATTACCTTCCATGGTTCATTAAGGTCAAGCAGTACCGCACCGGTGCAATAGCGAGTGTTTTCATCAGAAGCATGGTATAACTCCAGCCAACCTTTAGCAGTGCGGATAGGTGCGGCACCACATCCGACGCGCTCGCTGTCCCACATACCAGGACGCGGACCGATTACATGCTGATGATGTCCCCAATCCAGCAGGTTGTCTGACGACGCAAGCCACATCGACGGGGAACCTAATTGTTTCATTGATGGACGATGGAATGCGTAGTAGCGTCCGTTAATTTTCTCCGGGAATATTGCGATATCTTTATTATCTGGCGCAAATATTATCCCCAGGCGTTCAAAAGTTACAAAATCTTTTGTACGTGCCAGTGCAGTCAATACACCTAATAACGAAATTGCACTGTAATTAATATAGTACCACCCATCAATCAGGGTGATGCGCGGATCTTCTATGCCGTAAGTTTCGTACCTATTATCCGGCGACATTGCGGGTTGTTCTGCAATAGTGAAGTTTTTCCCATCGGTACTTTCAGCCAGTCGCAGATGGCTGATGCTGGTAAGGTATAATAAACCTTTGTAACTGAATACCCGCGGGTCGTCCATACTTAAATCGGGGTCATCCAGTTTTATATACATCGGCTCTATATTTTTGGTATCCGGGTTCATGGTTGCTGTGGCGACATAGCCATCTTTTGGTATCGGACGTTCGGCAACACGGATAAGCAGCAGCGTTTTACCATTGTAACTGGTAGCGCCGGCGTTAAACGCGCACATTATTTCAAAGTCGGGCCGTGACGGCTTAACCATCTCAGCCGTGACGATAGGGTTGTTATCAAAACGAGTAATCATAATGTAAATCTCCAATTTTTATCAATATACCAAATTAATTTACAATTTTCAAATATTTGTAATTAATTTGATCATATAAAATCATTGCGCAGAAAAGAAAATCTCTCTGCGCAACTCTGCGAATAACTCTGTGAAACTCTGCGGTTAAATAAATCAATTATATAGCAGTGACCTTAACTGTTTTACCAGTCTTGGCTGCTTCTTCCGCTGCGAAAACTACGGCTACTGCCCTTGCGCCATCGATAAGCGAAGGATAGGGGGTGCCGCCATTTCGTACCGCGTCATAAAAACTGCGCAGGTTGCCGCAATTGTCGCTATCGCCTTCAATTGCAACCGGTACTTTTGGCTCTTTTTTACCATCGAGATGGGAAGTTTGCAGCCACATTTTAGTGCCTTCATCAAAATAAAGCTCTTCACGATACAGGTTTGCTTTTGTTCCCAGAATATCAAATTTATGGCGATATGGTGTGACATGATAGGCGTTAAGGGTACCAATCAAGCCAGACGCAAAACGCAGGTTGCAAATCGCGGCGTCGGCGGTGCCGGTGGTATGCACGTCATAACGCATCATACAGCCAACCTCGGCAACAGGTCCAAAATAAAACATTAATTCATGCAGTGCGTGAACTCCGCATTGAAACAGCATGCCGCCGGGATTTTTATCCGGGTCGCCGCGCCAATCCCCGGGCTTTATATGTAGCCCGCCGTTATGGGCAGTGGTTTTTTCAATAGCAGCAATTGTACCAAACTCGCCAGCGTCAATCATTTTTTTAATCGTTGCTGATACCGCGTCGTGAGAATGGTCATTGTGTCCAAGTCCAACTACCAGACCGGTTTTCTTTTGCATATCAAGCAGCGCATTTACTTCATCCATGCTGGAGCATAACGGCTTTTCAACAAAAACATGCAATCCGCGTTCCATGGCAGCCAATGCCTGTTCCGCGTGATATTTGCCGCCGGTGGAAATTATTAATGCTTCTACGTTCGGGGTGGCGAGTAAATCATCAAAACTTTCTGCTATTCGTGCGCCGTCATCACGTTTGCAATTCTCCAGTGCATCTTTGTTGAAATCATACGCGGCAACTATCTCAAACAAACCGGTTTCCCGCATTCGCTCGCGCCGGTATCCGCCAAAACCGCCGACACCAACCATTATAACCCGCATTTTATTATTCATGATTTCTCCCTTTAGAGATGATTTTCATTAATTATGGCAAAATTGTACACCGGATTACAGGAGTTTGGCAATAAGAATTGACAAACAAACAAATAATGAGGAAAATATTAATACTTTAGGAGATGAAAATGTCTACTTTACACATTACCAGCGGCGATTGTGCTGGTGGAACTATCTCGAAAACCGGCATTGATGGAGATATTTTCGTATGGCACGACATTATGTATGCCGGTCCCCGCAATCCCGGATGGCCCAATGCTGAAACTCTGCTTGCCCGCGCTTCTTTTCTCGAATCTGAAACTGGTGGTGGTTTGAAAAAAGATTTTCTGCTGGAATCACTGAAAAACCAGTATGATAAACTGAAAAATGCCGCAAATTATGATCGCATTGTCCTCTGGTTTGACGCCTGTCTGTTTGACCAATCCATGCTGGCGCATATTCTTACCTGCCTGCAATTTCAAAGAATTACCAATGTTGACCTGCTGTGTGTCGACGCGTTTCCGGGTATTGACCAATACGACGGGTTAGGGCAATTAACAGTAGAGCAACTGGTCTCGGTATACAACCATCGGCGCCCGGTGACAACAGAGCAATTTACCTTTGCCACGGAAGTAGATGAAGCATTTGCTATGCAGGATAAAGCAGCATTTGTCAAATTATCGAACAGTACAAATTCACCACTGCAATGGATACCCGCGGCAATATCGCGCTACTTGCTGGAAATCCCCGAATCAGGTTTGGGACGATTGGAACAACTGGCATTAGACGCCGTAAAATCCGGCTGTACAACCCCAATAGAGATATTCAAACATGCCTCGAAAAATGACACCCACCCGCAATTCTGGGGTGACACCACCCTGTGGGGAAAAGTTAACAGTCTTGCAGACCGCCAATTGGTATATATTGAAGGCCCAACAGCGAAGCTGCCACAATGGGATTGTAAGGGAATGGAAGATTATCGGGTGTATCAGTTATGCAGTTAGTGCAGATTTTTTTTATGAATAAAATGACATGGGTATTGATAATATTTTTCATATTGTTGATTATGTTTATTGATTTAATAAAATCATACTTTAAATCTAAAAAAGGTAAAGGGCAATTTGGAGAGTTCATTGTAAGTTTAGTATTAAATAAAATTGGCGAAACATATGAAGTTTGGAACAATATCACTTTAATAATAGATGGCGAATCAACACAAATTGACCACATAGTTATATCAAATAAAGGAATTTTTATTATAGAAACTAAATATTTTCAAGGTCTGGTATTAGGTCAGGTAAAAGATGCAAAATGGACACAAGTTGCAGGAAGAATTAAACGCCAGTTTCAGAATCCATTACGGCAAAATTTTCGACATACAAAATTCCTGGCAGAAAAACTTGGAGTTGAAGAAACTGTAATGATTCCCATGGTTTGCTTTACCGCCGAAGTGCAGTTTCCGAAAGGAAAACCAGAAAATGTTTATTTTCCTCGAGAAATGGCAAAAAAAATAAAGGAATATACTGAAATTAAACTCGACATGAACCAGATAAAATCGCTAAAAAGACAATTGCAAGCGATGGGTGCTACCACATCAGAAAAGAGCAAGGCTCATCTTGAGAATTTGAAGAACAGGCATAAAATACAGTAATGAAAAGGAATTATTTAACAGGATATTCAGGATAACCACGATAATAATATCTTGTTCATCCTGAATATCCTGTTAATTTAAACGAAGTTCCTTAAACTGAACACTGAACACTACCCCTCTAACACCGTATCAAAAAACGCAATGATATTCTCTGTTGGCATATCTTCGGTGAATACCTGGGATGGTCCGATAAGCAGGCCGCCGACGGGGGCGAAGGTGTCGAGGACGCGGAGCGTGGCATCGCGGACATCTGTCGGTTTTTTATGCACCAGAGTCAGGTGGCTTACGCCGCCGTCCAATGCCAGTCGTCCTTTGCGGAACTCTTTCAAACGGGCGTGGTCGTTATCTTTCACATAGTCGGGGAAGGGGTTCCAGCAATCTACACCTATTTTGATAAGGTCATCCAGCAATGGCCAGATGTACCCGCAGGAGTGGAACCATACTTTTGCGCCGTGAGCATGAACGATATCGAATGCCTGTTTCCATGCCGGTTTATAATAGGTGCGCCACATCTCCGGGCTTATCATCAATCGGTCCATGGTGCCGATATCGTCATCGGCGCGGACAACTTCGATTTCTCCCTGACCGGCATTGAGCAGCTTTTCGATATAGCCAGTGGTGAACTCAGTCATCTTCTCAACATAAACCTGCATGTATTCTTCATCGGTGACATCAAACAGCGCGTTTTCATTTCCGCGCAGCATGTTGTGAATCTGGTAGCCAAGTCCGATGTGCCCGGCGGATACCACCATGTCCTTCGCCTTTATTTCCAAAGCCTGGGCATAAATATGCGAGAAATCGAAATCTTCCACTCGCGGCCATTCGTGAGTTTTCAAATCTTCAATAGTATTGCATTCCAATAAACCAAAGTTATGCTGTGATGAATTGCCCCAGAAATCCAATTCAGTGCCGTCTGCCGCAATCTTTTGAGTGCCGGTGTATTTACCCATCACAGCATTCCATTCCCACACGCTGAATCCGTCGATGCCGGTTTTTAAATACAAGTCATTCTTGCCAGTTGCGCCATAATTTTTATACACTGCCGACATGGTATCGCCATGGGCATCAAAAGCAATCGGCGGCCGGTCAGGAATACCGCCGTTCAATGCAGTCAATATTCGGTTTCTGCGGGTCATCGTTGTCATTTTATGTACCAGTTTTTGACATGATTAACATGATTGACATGATTAAATAACTCCCCTCCTTGACAAGGAGGGGTGTCCGAAGGGTGGGTGGTTATTCTTCATTATTAATTAAGTATGCTTTCAACGCTTCTAACTTCCCATCAATAACATCACCTGTCAGCGCATCCGTAATTTTACCGCTAATCGGCGCGTCTTGCGGGACAAAGCTGAAGTATACTTTTGTATTGCTGTCATTTTCCCATAATACGCCGGCATATTCTTTCATTACCGTCGGTTTTACCATTTGGTCGCGGTATTTTTTATAGACAGATAGCAGTTCTTTTATTTTTTGGACCCGTTCTTGGTTCCAGTGTTCACGTGGAATAAGATGAAAGTTTAAATTCGGTATACGTTTAAATGCAATATATTGAAATAACGTTTCGAACGGTGCAGTACCTTTTAATATTTTACAATCATATGTATCGTCACCACGGTCATCACCATGACCAAACCACATGCCAATGACGGTATTATATGAATATCCCAACATATTACCGGCATAAATATTGCCGCCATGCAGACCGCAGCAGGAATGGTTGGAAAATGTAACCAGGGCTTCCGGCTGAATATATATTCCGGCATTATTAAGTGTCGCGTATAATTCCGCCATTTTATCAAATTGAGGACGCATGCTGCCATCAGAATAGTCTATCTGCCACCAACCGAGATTGCTGAATGAATCCCATAGGAAACCCGCCAAACCGGTTCTTTCACATACTCCCATAATCTGCTTTTTAATCTTGTCTGCTACCGGACCATTAAGATTTGCTGTCCAGCAACTCGCGGCATATCCTGTATCCGGGTGTCTTCCAGATTCTTTGGCTGCAAAGATACCGAATGCGCCATGTTCAAGTGATTTATCATGCTGAACAGTGGTATTCATTGAATAATGGGCAGCCATCCAGGAGAGTATTTTTACACCTTTTTCACGTGAACGGTCGCATAACGCCTTTAATTTCGCTTCGCCCCCCATGATGTCAGCAACTTCAAAATCAAGGGTGACGCACATATTCTGATGCCACCACTTTTCAAAGATAGTGCCTTTTTGTTTTTCCGGCGGTATTGCAGCGTCAAACGCCATCTTCAATGCTTCCTGGTGTTCCCATACCGGATCAATAAAGACATAATCTGCACCGAATTCTGATGCAACTTCCACAACATGTTCATAAGTTGTATCAAAGTTCATGTTATGCCAGACATTTTCACTGAATACTATAGCCGGTGGTGCTTCATTAATAATTCCAAATTGGTCCATTGACCGCGTTGCTTCATTTCTGGAAATTTCCAGCCACATATTTAGCGCGTCTACTTCATCGAGCACGGCTGATGAGTGAAGAATAGTCTTTGGGTTGGTACTGACTTTCGTCGATTGTTCAAATTCATGCATATCAAGATAACGCAGGTTGTCTTCGCCGCAATTGCTTTCAATAACGGTACGAATCAGCGATACCTGGTCAAACCATCCAAGCAGCACACCATCTTTGCCGTATTGCATATCAAATGACGGCAGCAGCGACCAGCGCCCCCATAAACTGCCGGGCAATAATGATGCCCATTTATCCAACCCAACGGTTGAATAAATAGTATGCAAATCAATTTTCATACTTGGCGGCGTTAACCAGTTGCGCAGGCAAATTGTGACATCATCCAGACACCCGCCAATTTCCCATGTTTGCCGGTCTATTATACGGTGAATGGGAAGAGTGCCTTCATATTCAAACCAATATTTAAAACCAGTGAAAGAATTCCCTCTGACTTCCGATTTTGTCGGGGTAAAACAGATTGTAAATTCTGCTTCCAGCGGAGAACTGTCCCAATTGGCTTTACGGAAAACCGGGTCGCCAGAGCAGTCGCGGCGTTCGCGGAATAATGCATCCGGATCGCTGGTTGCCTTAGTTTTGATGCGGGTTACGCCGTAAGTGTCGGTAATATCAAGCAACCGAAATTGGCGAAAAACCTCACCATCGTAAGTGTCGAACCATGGAATAAACCGTGTTGATGAATTACGCACAGCGACACCATCAATTGTGATTGCGCCAAGGCTTGTCAGCCATCCATCGGTGATTTCCAAATTGATATTTGCATCACCACATACTAATGTTTTGTACTCAGTCATAATGTGTTCCTATTCAAAGATTATTGTGCCCCAGTTGGCGCTGACTACGCGCACTTCGCTGGGAATGTCGTTGGTAACGCCAGTATCCTGGTTGTACAGGTAACGGCGCAGGGTTGTCTTAGTACCGCTGCCATCGCTGAGAAGAACACCCTGGTCGCCTTGCAATTGAGCATTTTTCGCAGGTGCTGTCATGCCAATGTCAGCCCATGGTATAGCGACCTGTGCAAGGTAGCTGTTTGTTTCTACCTGTACAGTGCCGGTAACGGTTGTCAGTTGTATAACCCGTTCAAACGGCTCTTCGGCAACTGGCGATTTATAAAGCATGGGTGCTTTCGCCATGCCAGCCGGAACTTTTCCCCACATGGCAACTGCATTTAATCCACCTTTATCGCCAGGGGTGATTATTATTCTTACATCACCGGGTTGTACAACACGTTTTCCTTCCGGTTTCGGGTTAACTATGCCAAGATGAATGTCTAAACCATCGCCGCCCTTAAACGGGAAATGCCAGTCGGTGGTGACATTTTTCCACGGTGTAGCATCTTGAACTTTGAATATCGCGTAAAGGTTTTTGTCATCGTATGCTAATCCAACCTGTGCTTTGAATGTTTCATCAATTGTTATGGTGCCAAGTTTTTTCAAATCCCAGCCTTTTAAGGTTGCGTCCAAAGCCGGAGTTGTTTTTATTGCGCTCAATGGTGGTGCTGTTTGCTGTCCATTATCTGTTGTTGCGGAAGCGATGACGGCTTTAAAATCATCGTTGCTGACAGAAATATTTCCAGCGTCAAATGTGCGTATTTTATCCCAGCCCTGCAGTTCAAGAATGCGTCCGTCTACATCGCCGCAGAAAAGATAAACTTTACCGGTTTTTGGATGTTTGAAGAAATAACCGGAGAAGTTTTCAATAAAGAATACATCAAAGTTAGGGGATGGGCCGCGGCCGTTGTCGTAACCAATTTGATCGATAAATAAACCGTCTTCGCTGAGGAATCCGAAATAGCCGCGATAAACGCCAACGCCGACAATTTGTCCACCGTTTTGTTTCGGCATTTCTGCAAATCCGGCAATTCGCAATGCGCCATAAAGGTCTCCCGTTTTAGCAAGTGGTGCCCGAAGTGCATAAAACACTGCAACACGACTGTATCGCCAGTCAATTTTGCCATCGCGATTAAACTTATAGATCCCGTCTTCCCCGCCGCCGTCCATTCCGCCATTCACCGGGTTGCGCAGGCTGGCAACAGCATAAAACTTCTTCCAGTCATCTTTATAAGAAGGCCATACATCCATCCAGTTGCTGTATTTATTCATGTCTCCGTTGCCGGTTATTACTGTTGGTGCGTCTTCCGGTTTTGGATAAATTGGAATACCTTTTTCATCCAAACCATTTGGACGGAAAAGACGTCCGCCTTGAATAAATCCACCGTCGGGATGCATAGTGCCGCCGAACTGGGCGATTGCATTGCCAAGGCCGATACCGCTTATCTTGCGATACTCTCCTTCCTGTATCAACCCGTCGCCATTCTGGTCTTTCCATTCAAAAGATGTGTTCCATGGCCATTCCTGTTTCGCGTTATTTAACGGTGGGAAATAACTCTGGTAATTGCTGACTGAATATACCGGCTGGTATCGGTCGCCTTTTACAGCAAATACTCCGCCATGTCCATTAAATGCGAATGGTTTGCCGGCAATAGTGGTTTGGTGGAATGTTGCGCCCATAAAACCGTATACCTGTTCAGAACCGCCTATAGCATTACCACCCATGGCAGACTGTCGGTATACTGTAGCTTCTGGTCGCCATGTCCCTTTATCGTAATCGACTATGAACTTGGTATTATGTATCAGAACTTCTTCCGGTTTGTCCAGATTCGGCGCCATCATCGGCGCGTAAGCTGCGCTGCCGTAGAAATCTTTTATTAACTTGCCATTTTTCACATTCCACAGACTGATTCGTTTCGGAGTATTGTCATTTTCAGTAACCCATAATTGTCCTTTGGCATCAACGGAAATTCCGCAAGGATTCAACATGCCGTCAGGGTCAAACTTGCCCATTAATGGACGACCGCCTTTTTTACCGATGGATTTAACCAGTTTTCCCTGCGCGTCATATCCCAGCACCTGCATCTGTTTTCCGCCTACGCTTACCCATAATATTCCCGCGTTCAGAGCCATGCCATAAGGCATTTCCAATCCTTCAGAGATGAACGGGTTAACCGTGCCATCTTTTAAATTAATAGTGACAATTTGTTCTCCGCTGACAGCAAATAAACGATTATTTACAGCATCATATTTTATATTTCCCGGGTTTTGTACGGTGTAGGTGTTTGCGAGCTTCATGGTCTTTTTATCAAGAGCAACCACTTTGTTCTCGGTGTATAAAGATGCAAACAGGTAATCCGGGCTGGTGGTTAGACCGGTAATATTTGCATCATGAATAGCTGCTGCTCCGACAGGCTTTGCTGGCCAATTTGTAGTGTTCCAGTCAGATACCGGCATCACTCCCTGACCTGAGATAAAGTTCATTCGGTTTCCGTTTGCCGTGTTGAAGACAAATAGACCGCCATGATTTGCTCCTTTGCGATTTTTGCCATCTTTCGCGACATATATCATTTCATTGTCATATACCAGTGCGGTAGCACCGCCATCAAAATCACCCCATGATATGCGGGAACCCCATTGTTTTTGACCAGTAGCATCAACCTTTATCAAAAAGTCGCCGCCTTCGTTAAAGGTCCACATCAGGTATGAGTTGCCTTTGTCGTCGGATACCGCATCTATTGGATTAGCGTGGTCGCCGCCCCAACCGAACTTTCCGCCGCTGTTGCCCCAACCCGGGTTGCCGCTGTTCATAACACTGCAGATATATTTTGGAGTTATGCCAGGGTGGGTGAGTGCTTTCATGGTATATTGACCGGGTGGTACCGGTTTGCCGTTATCATCTTTGCCATCCCATGTTTCTGTTTGTGCACCGGCGCTGCGCTGCGCCTTGGTTAACAGAGTGCGCACTATCTGCCCATCAGGCTGGCAAATAGCAAGGCTGACGAATCCGGCAGTAGGATTAGTATATTTCACCGGGATGTTAAATACTTTAATTACTTTATCTGTTCCAAAAATTCGTTTCTCTTCATTTGCTTGTTCCATTAACGTAGATTTTACATCAGCCGGTGCGATAAAATTCAGCGCTCCCCAACCATCAGTACGCTGGTAATGAAAACCACCGGCAGATACAACTTCAAAAAAGTTGTGCTGCAGTGAACCATCGGCATTTCCCCATAACGGCTGTAAAGTAGCAGTCCATTTGTCGCCGGCTTTCGGCGCAGATGCTTTAATTACTGACCATGGTATCCGTCCTTCCAAGATATAACCACCGTCGCACTTCTTGAACATCAACCCGCTTTTATCACCAATTAATGTAGTGACACCATGAAAATCCATGCCATAGCGCAAGTCCAGGGTAGGCTGTGCTTTGTCAGTGAAATACCACATGGTGCAATGCACGATAGCTTCGCTGTTTATTTTATCAGCAGGAATCGGGTTTTTCATGGCAGCATCGGTAATCAGCCGAAATTGCAATCCGTCACCTGCCCAACCGCGGAAGGGGTCAACTGTTGGGTCGACACGGTTAATCATTGGGCTGGCATCGACATATTTTACCACCAGTAAAAGTCCGTTGGCATCATAAGCGGTGGCTACTTTGCAGGAGAAGAATTCCTTTAAATCCGGGTCGGCATACATATCTATGAACGTTTCCGGTTTCCAATCAGATATGTCGCCATCGACAGTGATTTTTCCATCTTTGGCTGCATCTTGAACCGGGTATGCATTTAGATGCGTGTGTTTATACTTGGGTATTTCCGCTCCTGCACCAATAGCAAGCAGCAGGAAAATTACCAGCAACCCGAAAATTAGAAATGAATTGTGAAACATTAACCTTCTCCCCTTTATAGAAATGCGTTATCGCAATCTTACCTTAACTACGCGCTGATTGCCAGCATCGTATACTGCACCGCGTCCACCAGAAATGCTGACTAATGTTGGTGAATCGAATAATCCGGCATCACCACCGGCAATATCAGTGAATCCAAGTTGAGCGGCGAATTTTGGTGCTTCAGTTGGATTTGTACTTATAGTAAATGATAACACCCGCTGTCGTTTGCTGTCAGATAACAGTAGATATCCACTATCTGCGGCGATGTATAATGTATCGCCAAAATTATCTTTTCCGATGCTGTTCAATGTCCATGTCGGTGTGAGTTGCCCATCTTTTTCCACTGTGAATGCCATCACTGAATTGCCTATGGATATTAGCAATGATGTACCCAAAGATGTAATTGAGTTTAAATTTCCCGCTGGCAAGTTGTTTGTCATTGGAGTAAATTGACATGGTTCAGCAGTTGTTGCTCGTATCAGCTTGTTATTGCGTGAATCAACAGCAAAAATATAAGGTGAAACCTGAGTGGCTGCGATGAGTCTCCCATCATATGTTCCTGTTTTCACTGTTTCAGCATGATTTGCTCTATCGGTGAATGGTTCCGGTTTCATTTTTAATAGAGTTATACCAGTTTGTTTTGGTTTGTATTCAAGCGAAAAATACCCGGGATTAATACCATAAGATATGATATTACCTTGTTCATCATTGAATCCCTGGCAAGTTGGACCGGGATATTCCGCGCGAACTGGTGGCGCAGCAGGATCATTATTTGCAAAGTCAAACCATAGCATTCCGGTGCTGTTGTCATTGCCGACACCGATGTATCCTTGCCGGGTGATACCCAGGCAATACGAATATGGTATTGAACCAAAACGTCGCTTCAATACAAGTTTATCTTCAACTAACGCAGCATGGTATAAAGCATCAGTTGATTTTATATAAAAATCGCCGTTCGGTGCATCAGCTATTTGAGTTACACGGAAAAGTGCGTTATTCCATTGCGATACAACACCGGGAGCAGATTTCATGTCACGAGTAAAAGTGCCGACAAATCCATAATGTCCGGCATCCCATATTCTATCTTTTGTCAGTATTACTGATCCGGTATAGCCAGTTGGTACAGCACCCATTGATGGTAATGCTACTGGTGTGAAATCTGGCAACGGTACACCTTTTATACTAACTTTATAGACTTTATTTCCTCCACCGCGATAAAAGTTTCCTGTTTCATCCATGCTTATTCTTCCGCCGTTTACCGGATCAAGAAACATCGTTTGTAATGTACCGTCATTTAAAACTTCCTGTACCAGATATCCTAATATTTTATACCCGTCTGCCGGTGAATATTTCATTTGTGAATATCCAACATAAAGATGAGTGCTGTCAGCACTTGCTGTCAGTGCAACATCACGACTATACCATGGATATGACCATGTGGTTAATTTACTACGGGGAACCAGCACTTCAGGCAAGGCGTCTGGATTGCATTTTATTCTACAGATATTTGGTTGCACCAGTATCCATGGTGGCATCAAGTGATTAAAGTTTCCTTCATAATTAATGGGAATTCCAGCAATGAAATAGAGATAGCCGTGGGAAAAAGCAAAAGTAGCACCACCAAGCATCCATTTATCTGGAACTTTTGTTTCCCATAATCGTTTGCCGCCGGTATTCATTACTATTATTCTATCGCCGCCGCTGGTGTAAATTCGTCCTTTGGTGTCAACCACCACGCCGCCACCGCTTCGTCCAAGAATGCCTCGTACAATAGACCATGCTTCACCACCCCCACCGCTATTACCAACAACGCCGACCCACTCTAATGATGAATCTGCCGCATTGATAGCAGATGAGAGCATTACCATTAAGAAAATAGTAATGATTTGCGATAGTGATGAAAAACGTACCATAATTTATTCTCCAAGTACCTGTTTCAATACGGGAAGAACTGTCTTTGCCATTCGGTAAAAACCCAGATCGTTGGGATGACATCCATCTACAGTACAAGCGTCACGATTGTCTGTTCCAAACAGGGTTTCACCATCAATAAAGTATACATTTGTATCGCCTTTATTTATTGCGTTCTGCCAGGTTTGGAGAACGATATCTCGTCGTTTACGGCAATCGTCATTTTGGTAAAAATCACATTTTGTCAGCATTATTATTGGCAAGTTTGGTTGTTTATCCCGGATAATATGGAAAAAAGGTTCGTGGGTAGCTTGCAGATGATCAATATTTGGCGCGTTATGATCGTAATCAAGTATAAACGCAGACATCTCTAAGCTGGCGATAGTATGCGCTATTGCCGTTTCACCACGCGCGCTGCCACTGAAGCCAAGGTTTATCAATGGTGCGTCAACCCATCTTGTCAGCATATTAGTGTAGGCATTTCCGGTTCTTGATGCACATCCGCCTTGTGTGATTGATGAACCATAAATAGCCACAGGATTTTTTATTGTGAAAGGTGTAGGCGATACAATTGCACATCCTGGATTAAATCCGATTTCTACAGAATTTACACCACTGTAAAGAGGCATGTATAAAGACCAATCGCGCATTTCATCATTAGATAATCCGTCTGCCAGTATTATTTCTATCTTTTTTTCACCGATACCTGGACTTATAGAATTATAGAATTTTTTGTCATTGCTGATGCCAATATATAGATCGAATCCAGCACTGCCGTTGCGCGGCATTTTATTCATATCACCTGGTTCATGCAATTCTGCACGAATTGCAATAGTAGCTGCATTTGTACGAAATCGAATCATTCCGCCAGAGGTATTATATGCAAGGTATCGCACCCCGTCATTTGTTTCCGGTAAAATAGCCTCTGGCAATCGGCATAATTTGTGTTCTTCATGGTACCATGCAAACCCGCTGAGTTCGAATGGTGCCAGCAGCGCATCAGCAAAGACTAATTCTTTCCCGCCGATTTCAGCTTTTTTAAAATTTACATCAATTTCTTCAATTTTCTTGCTCATAATATTTCAAACCTTTTATTACTTCTCTGGAATCACCGGTGCGTCAACGCCGATATAAATAGAATTTAAGTGGCCATCCACTATATTGTGGGGAATCAGCATCACTTTATGCTTGCCAGCAGGAAGGATGATATCACCGCTTACCTGCACAACAACTTCTTCAACAACTGATTTTGGTTTCATACCGGCCGATGACGATGCCAATTCAAGTTTTACTTCACGGTCGCGGGTGATTACATCAGAAATTGTTCCAGCATCTTTACCATCTATCTGGATAGTGAATTGTATCGGACGGCGTTCTTTCGGTACAACTTTTTCACGCAGGTTTATAATATCTTCCCACTGTGCCTGCCAGCAAGGTTGACGGTCGCTGTAACGGAAAAGACCATCTGCGGTAATATGAACTTTCCCTTCCTGTGCGATATCCAACGGAAGCATCACTGCATCAGAGAATCGCATATCCGGTACCAGGAATGACGCGGTGTCGGAATCAATATATCCTTCAGGCATACGTAATTGAATTACATATTGTTTCGGCTCAAATTTAGCCGGTGCTGGATAATAAGTTTTTTCTGATGGTTTTGGGAAAGCTACTTCTTCAACTGGTAAGGGTTTCGCATCAGTAAAGGTAAGGGTTAACGGTTTCGGTTTTATAGTTGTAGTTAATCCTTTAGCAGATAATCTGCCGGATTTTGATTGTTCCGGTTGACCGCCTATATAATATTCGCGGAAAAGTGTCGCTTTTGCATTCTGAATTTGTGGTGTAAGTTTGTCTTCCGGCAGTTTATCCAATGCGCGAATGCCAGCCATTATGCCATCCATATCTGCTGCCTGAATTACTAAAGCAGGAATTTTTGCGCCGAATGCCCAATGGACTCCCTGCACTACAGCACGTCCGCTGCCAGGGAAAGCTGCGGTTACTTTTGGCCATAATATTCCGGTATTATCTAACGATTCTGCCATCGGGTTATCGCTTACAGCTTTGCCTTTGTCATCTTTTAATCCGGCAATGTCGAGTAAGATAATTGGTTGATAGAATCTGTATCCGCTTAATCCGCTGTCCCAGTCGTTTCCGTTAAGAGTTTCCCGTTTGATTTTACCTATTGCCTGACCGTTTTCCGCCTTGCTATTTTCTGTTACCTGCGCTGGTGATAGCGAGTATCCAATAGTATAAGTGTTCATTTCCGGTTTAAGTCGTATATCAACTGTTACGCCGCGGGTTTCAAGGATTTTCTTCAGTTCTTCCGCTGTTTTCTGGTAAGTGCTGCTTTGCGGCGAGTCGAAAATTGGTACTACAACGGTTGAGCCTTTTGACAGCATACTTTCGATTAATCCACGTTCGCGGACGATTACGGTATCGATCATTGGTGTCATTAACACTGGTGTTTTTGCGGATTCAACTGTTACCGGCAATGATGTTAACGTACCATTAAGTTGAGATCTGACAGCAACTGTCCATTTTCCTGCCGGTGCATTTATTGGCAGCGGAATAGAAATATTGAAAGTTCCTTTGTCAGTGGTTGCACGATAAAATTCCTGGTATATGGTGCCGTCAGGATGAATTATTGAAAGATTGAATGGCAAAACAGCATTGAGCTTTTTCTTGCCTGCGTCGATAAACTCTACCTGAATCGATAATGTTTCTCCGGTCGATACTTTTTGTGTGGCAGACAACGCTGTCGCAGCAATTCCTCGCGGCAATATTGCGTATACCCGCGCGGTTGTCTGGGTAAGGTCGCAGATTAATGGCTTTACAGTACCTAAAGATTGTTCTTCAGTACAATCATAGATGACGGCGTTTGCTGATAACGATTTAGCCGGCAGCAAAGTCTCTTTTATCTGGTACCAGTCAGCCTGATTTTTAATGTGCGAATCATTGGTTGCAATTAGATATTTTGCGTCTGTACCGCCATCGATCTGTAATATTGATGCTTTCGCTCCTGTGCCTTTGTATGATGTGAAGCAGGCATGGCCAGTGTCGCCAAGTGCTGATGAAAAAGCTTTTGCCAATTCTGGATGCCAGCGTTCATATAATATAGTATCATTGTCGCCGTTCACCATGTTAGGCGCACCCCAGCTATGCGGTTTGCCAGCCTGACTGAACGGGAAACTATAACTGATTTTCGATGCACCCGGGAATGAGACTGATGTAGAACCATCAATGAGTAATTTCCCGCCTTGTTTAATATATGAAGCAATTCCCGCGTTAACCGATGTCGGCAATGGCATGGTTTGTCCGATTATTATTAAAGCTTTTACATCTGTTACCTGGTTTGCCTGCAATTCTTCTTCGGTGACAAATCGTGGTGTATAGCCAAGTCTGGTTAATGCGGTGAGAGCTTTAAATGCTGCTGTCCCATAACCCATGGCAACATATTGACGACCATATTGAGTTTTGCTGAACAAGATGCCGACGCCATGGTTTGTATGGCCATTAACTGACAGAGACGAGAAACGATCAAGGAAATCGCGGGCACTGATAACATCCATCTCGCCAGATTTCCCCTTGATATTCTCCCAGTTTGTTGCTCTGTTCATACCGCCAAGCAAGTTGCTGAATCCCTCGCAGGCAAAGCCATTGCCGGTACCGCCAAATGCCAATCCCTGTGCAGTGGTACGCATCATTTTCCCGGGCAAATCACTTAATCCATGTGCCGAAGCCATAGCGTTGCTGACCCAGGTAGGTTTGTTGCCACGGTTCATTTCCAACAATGCGGTTACAAACAGCGACTGATTAAGATAGTCAGGCCCGCCAACCTGGTCATTCCAGGTTGACTGGTATTGCAAATCCAGTGGGGAGTATGCTTCCGGGAAATATTGTCCCTGCAATGTCGGGCAGTGGTCAACCTGAACGCTGCTGGTATTTTTTATACTGGGATCTACTGAACGCAGATTTTTACTGAATGCGCTGTAACCTTCTTTATATAATCCCATCAGGTATGACGACCAGGCATCCAGACGTTTTTCAAATGCTATGCGGTCTGTATCTGACATCGGTTTAGAATATTTTGCAATTTCTTCCAACCAACGAAGGGTTGGCAAGTCAATTGCCGGGGCGAATTCTGGTCGTCCAATTGATGTCAGGTATGAAATATATTCGGCACCGGTGACTGGTTTCATGCCGGTACGGCGGGTGAACTCTTCCAGTTTAACTTTATTATCATTGGCAATGTAGTCGCGCAGGTTTTGCGTCTGGTTGCCCCATCCCCAGTAAGTGAGCAGGCCTAACCTGCCATTTACAGCATATCCAGTGGTATCCCATCCATAACAGAAACCGCCAAAGTTTGGATATCGTCCATTTGCCTGGGCAGTAAGAATCATACGTTGGCTCATGCCGTTAATTTCTGCCGGATTGTTGCCGACCGGGAAGAAACTGGTGGGACGCGTATCGGGGTTAACCATAGTTATCGCACCGCTGCGTGCCATGACATCTAATGAACCAATGCGTCCTGCATCGCTGGCACCTAATGAAAATGCGGCGGTTAAACCGGATTCTTTGAATATTTTATCTATGCTGTCCCAATGTGCTTTCGTCTTTGCGGCGGCTTTCACCGGGTCTTTACGTTCTTCATTTGTATATTCCGGGTCGCGCGGCATACATTCATCCTGGGTGGAACCTGCCGATTTGCGTAGCGGGCTGGTTAATGTCATGCGGTCAAATGCTGTAGTGCCGTTGATTAGCAACTGGTAATCACCTGGTGCAAGACTGGCAGTATTAAGCCATAAGATATTATTTTTTCCTGCATACAGCAATATTTTACCATCACTATTTACCGCTTCGAGCCGGATATCACTGTTTGGAGCGATGCCGCTTATGGCAAGCGGCACTATTTCACCTATGAAATACGCGGTGCGTTCCATAGGAAAAATTGCCACAGGCGCTGGTGTTTGCGCCGGTGCAACAACTGTCTGGGCAATTCCTGTCAAAGAAATACCCATAGCAAATGCGGTTAATACCACATAACGAAACCAGAATGATTCAAATTGTGTATGCATTATACTCCCCTTTAATTATTCTAAAATATAAGGTGTTCCCTGGTTAATTTTAACGGTAACGCAACCGTTGATGATATCTATTTTTTGCGGATTTTCTCTGCCGTCTGCTGTTAACTGATACAAAGTTGCAGATTTTAGATGTGTCCAGTCTACCGGCAATTTCCAGGTGCGCTCGCAGCCATCTTTACTGTAGAAATATATCTTTTTCTCACCACTCCAGGTATCCGGCCACATTCGGTCGTACCCTATGCCAAAGATGATGTCACCATTCCATGCCATGAATCCTTCACGATCCCATTTTGCCATGGTCCCATCGCTCCATGACGCATGAATACAGCCTTTTCGCAAGGTTAATCGATGACTGCCGGCTGTCAGTCTTATTTTTACAGCTAAATCACCGGCATATTCATTTACTATTGTAGCTGGAAATTCGAGTTCCTGAATAAAATTATCGTCAATCCATAATTCTGCGGTACCACCAGATGGTGAGTAATAGCGGATAATTAATGAATAATCGCCATCTTTCAGCACCGTTGCTTCCACAGTATTTGAGGCGCTCATGGATTCATCAAGTCCGTCCACTACCTGTCCGCAGGATAACCATGGCTGGTCGGTAATTTTTGCGGTTCCGGTATTAATGCCATTTTTTGCCAGCATTTCTGAAACAAAGTTATTAGTTCTATCGTGAATGGTATAGCTTTCTATTTTCACCCGACCGCGGTGTTCATCTTCACGTGTGGTATTTGCTCCACCCGGCAACCGGTAATTACCTTTGCCAATGTGGTACAATTCCTGAATTACTGTGAGATAAAAGCCTTCAACTACCTGTGACTGAACTCGCCATTCTTCCAAAGGCTGGTATGGCGTTTGCGGAAGGTTATCTGCACTGATTTTTGTCATCAATGCTCCGCCATTCGCGGCGATTTCATATTTCATATTATTATTCAGCAGTTTTTCGCTTAAATCCAATGAATACGCACCCTGGTTGCCGTATACATGCATAGGCTCTTCGCCGCGCCGGTTGGAGTTTCCCTGGCAATAACCGGATTGGATACGGCTGTAATCGTTCAGGGATAATCCGCCGTGATTCCAGTTATACATGGTCCAGTCACCGGGACCTTCGCCGCCGGGTTCAGTGCCTTTTGAACGCAGGTAATTTAATATCTTTTCGCGACCTTCAAACTGCGTAGCTGCACTGCCGCCCAATTCGCCATCCGGGTAACCAACGTTGCAATTATTTCCGGCCAATGATAAAACATCAACATATAAAATCGGTGGCGGGTAGGGGAGATGGTTATAAAATCCATCAATTATTTCCTGTGCCAATCCCGAATCCCAAAGATTTTTGTAATTTACGATTGCGAATATATCTGATGGATTTCCTGCTTCGACATAAGGCATGGTAGCTGTTTCTGTCGGGATAGAATAAGGAATGTAGGCTTCACCCTCGTAAGGTCCGCCGCAATTCAATACTTTGCGGGTATAGTAACATTTATTCTCGCGCATTCTTTCAAAGAATTCACGCATTTCCGGGTAATAGGCAAGTCCGACATTTACATCAGTAATATTAGTGTGAAAGGATATAAATGAATTGCAGTTATCGCGCATGTCAACCATGAAATCGGCAAGTTTTTGCCAGTCGTTATTAACACGAAAAGTAGCGCGATTCCAGTAAGGCCATGAACCGTCCCAATTGCAAATGCCGGTATCACAACCTATGAAACCACTGGTAATTACATTGGAAATCACAGTTTTATCCAGCAGGTTATTCACTGATTTTATGGCTCGCGCGCATTCTTCCTGGGCATTTTCTTTTTCAGGAAGGCATAATCGCCAGATGAAATAAGTTGACCATTTTGGTGCTTTGTTTGGCATGTGTTTCCTTTACTTATTTAATTTTATCACCGTAAAACCATACTTCGGCAAGCCCAACCGCTACTAACGGTGTATCCCATGGGTAATCGTAAATGTTGCGGATAATAAATTTTACATAACGTGTTCTGGCTTTTATGGGAATATCGTTGCCGATATATGTTTTAGTATTAGTTGCTCTTGGGAAGACAACAGTACCCCAGAATTGCAGATTATCAGGTAAATTTTCAGATATATAGATATCAACTGTTTTTGCACCTACCGATTTGTCTCCGCCAAACGCGCGTTCATCGTTATAGTTCCATACATGCATGTTTTTCAAGTCATAGATTGAGCCAAGGTCAAATGTCATGGTAGGATTTTTTTCTTTATACGGTTGCCTGGTATACCATTGGTTTTGTAATAATAAATCATGCTGTACCGGTACTGTATCCATATTTAATCCGCTGCCATCTACAATTTTCTTTATATCATCTGTTGCATCTGGCGATGTGACGGTAACACCCTGTATAGGTTTGTAATTGCTATTGTAAATTGATATCGATCCCGTTGCCTTACTATCTATAAGATAGTAATGACTAACTTGAACTGATACCGATACAGTAGTTGGCATTGTTGGTATTTTCTCTGGTAAAGGCGTTATTTGCAAGTCTACTGATGATTGATTTTCTGCAAATGCAACATATCTTGGCAAAGGTTTATAATCAATTCCTGCTTGTGCATTTCCACTAACAATCAAGGTTGCTTTCACAGGTTTTGTAATATTGCCATTTCGGGTTATTTTAATTAATCCCGGTACTATTGCTGTTTTACTCCTGTCTGTTTGTGGCGAAATTGTTTCTATGGCAATCAATGGCATTTTTGCCGCGTCAAATTTGTCATCTTCCATGTATAAATATTCAGTTGGTATGTGCTCGATTTGCTGGCTTGTTCCTTCCCATACCAGATGAAAATCTTCTTTGGATTTAGGCAATTTATGTTCTATAACAATTTTAATCCTCTTGCCGGCTTCTAACATCAATGGTTCAGTAAAGAACTTAGACCCATTAGAGTTCCAACCCTCAACCATTAATTTACCGCCTATCCACATTCTTACATATTTACCATAAATACCGAGTTCGGTAAGTCCAGAATATTTTGCTTCTAAAAAACCGCTCCAGCGGACAGAACCTGGGGTTGCGTCGCGAGGGGTAATTTCGGTTTTTTCAATATCAGGTGTCGGTTGTGTTAAGATTGTCATTGGATGTTTCACATCATACCACAAACGTTTTGAAACTGCTTCATCTTCAGGTACAATTAATTCTTTACCGCTTAAATCTGCAGACATGAAATATTGTGTTTTTAACCCGCTGCCTTTTGCTAATGCGGGGGTAGGGGTGGTACCTGTTATCTCAATAGTTCCATTTTGCCTGCTGAATTGGTTCCAACCGGTTATTCGGTAAACCGGACAGTTGTTCCAGCCAGAACCATAGAACAGAACATCACCGTTTGTTGATTTAACAAGTGAACCGCCTTCCAGCATGTCATATTGAAAAGGTGATTGCGCATTAAATCCACGGTCATTCGGATCAGTTGACCACCATGTGTATACACTGGCAGGTAAGCCGTCGTCAGCATGTCGGTCAAAAATACTACCGGCATACAAACCGTCTTCTGTCCAGAATATTACTGGCTGTACTACCTTATCGCATACACCGATTGTTCCATTAACTATTCCTGCAATTCGGCAGGGATATTGTAATTGTCCAGGCAAGTTGTTTTGTTTCGCGGCATGGTATCCTGATTGCCAAAGCAGGTTTTTATCTTTATCGTATTTGCTTATGGCATTGCTATCAGTCTGGTTTGCTGGCCAGGCAAACCCGTGTGCAGCACCATAAGTGCCATCCGCAGCATATCCGTCACCTTTTCCGCCATACTGGATAACATAAATATTACCGTCATTATCTCCACACAGTGCTGGTGAACTTGTGTATGGTGTAACCGGTCCTTCTTCAAACTTTGACCAATCCCAGATCGGGGCACCTGCAGCAGTATATCCCTGAGTGGGGAATTTTAGCCAGGCAGCTTTGTTTTTAGTATCCCATCCGCGCATCAGGAATATATTTAAATCTTGGTCCATCCATAATGAGCCACCCATATGTTCAACACTCTGGTTATACAAGCGAAATTCATCGGCCTGGAATTCATTGTCTCCATTAAGGTCGGTCCAGGCAAAACCGCGATGTCTGGCGCGACTACCGCTATCTTTCGGATTTTCACCTAACTTAGTTATTGCGTCCAGCCATTGTGTCGGTAATTTTTCAATAGGTGTTTTGCTCCATCCCCAGCGGTCATCTGCGATGAGCAATGATAATATTGATACCGGACGCAGGCATTTTCCTGCTTCATCAACTTTCATCAATAGTCCTGAATGTGCTCCAGAATAGATATATGTGTCGATGGGCCCATTTTTGTTTGCTGCGCGCCGCATTACCCAGTGCGGTACAGCCATTTTATATCGTCCAACCAGGGTTGAAGGCGTATTCCCACCCCATTTATAACAAGCGTGCGGGTACCATGTTTTATTTGCCGGATTTATTTCGCATTGCATTATCCATCCCCATTGCGAATCTATCCAGACATATTTGGGGTCAACCGGGTCAGGGGCGGGGAAGGTGTAAAATTGTTGTCCACCGAACCATTCGGCTAATACTTTACCGTCTTTATCAAAATGGGCAGTACGTCGAGGCGCACTTTCATATTCAGAAATTACAAAACCGCCTTTACCATCTCCGGCAATATCGCTGACATTTAGAAAATTAGCCGGTTCATAAAGTCCTTCTTCGCGGCCACCAGCTTTTCCATAAGTCTTTATTAATTTAAAATCAGCATCATATTGTTTAACTTGTTGGCAGGCACCGCCATCAGCTATGAAGATATTATCGTTTACGTGATCAATAGCTATACGACTGGCTGAGGTTAAGCCATTGATTTTTTCTATGGGAGTTTTATCGTTTCTGGTAACAGAAAATAGTGATGTTTCATGAAGAATAAGTAATCGGCCATCTTTAGTCAACGCGATATCGCGTAAACCGTTATCAATTGTTAAAGAATCGATAATTGTGTAATTGTCTGGATTTACCCATGCAATATGACCGTTATGTGATGCTGAAACTAATTGGTCATTGAATGAATCAACAAGTTCTGGTTTGACAGGTTTATCAACCGTTCCGATATTAAGGCTTACAGTTCTCTGTCTTTCACCTGTCATGGCATCAAGGAGATACAGGTTATTTTTTTTAGTATTGCCATTCTGCGATTGAAAATAGAGTTTTTTTCCATCAACAGATATATCTGAACCACCATCCCAACCTTCTAAAGTAGGTGATACCCATTGATAATCGCCATTTATTGATATTTTAGCGTTTTGGGGAGAACCTTCGGAAGATGCGGATGTCAGATATAGGAAACCATTTTCACAAGAAATTGAAGCTATCCCGCCGTGTTGGCCGGGCCATGCTTTTTCTTTGTAGCTGGTACCTACAGAAAAAAGATATTCTGATTTCATTCCCTGTGAGGTAAGCAGTTTCCAGGTATATTTACCGGCAGCAGTCGGTTTTCCAGCAGAGTCTAAACCGTCCCATGAAATAATTTGTTTACCGACGTCCTGTTGGTCTGCATTCAGCAATGTGCGTACCTGATGGTTTTGCGAGTCATAGATTGCCAGTGAAACTCGTCCGGCTTTTGGCAAAACATAACTGATATCAACACAATATACTGTAAAAGTAAAGGCGAAGAGACAAAATATCATAATATATTTTGATATAGAAATAGATTCATTAAAACATGATTTCATAATTCTCCTGCCTTTTTATAGATATTTTATAATATTAACAAATTGGGGAACGTTTTAATTAATATCCGTTCCCCTATTAATATTTAAAGATTATTCAACCAGTGCTGTGCCCCATTCTGCAGGTTCTAATCGACTTTCATTTGGAATGTCATTGGTGACATTGGCACTGAAGCCGTTGTTCATCCAGTAGGCGCGGGCAGCACATTGGGTACCCATGTCGTTGCCAAAAAGGTATCCCAAATCCATTTTTATAGTTTTCCCCGGTAATGGCTTCCAGTTAATTGCAGTTAACGGTAAAGTAACTGTAGCAGTAAATCCGTTGGTTCCTTTTCTGTAATCAAGTGTGAAAGTATTGATTACTTCAATTGAATCAAATGATTCTGTGCCGGTGGGTGATTTAAGTATAATCGGCTCTCCCTTGAAATCAGCGACTTTAGGTCGATAAAGTACAGCATACGGCTTATTTGCCTGGCGGGTTATTAATACCCGCAGGTCGCCTACAGCAGGTTTTTTACGTTTTTCGTCAGCATTCGGGTCGGTAGCTATTTGAATATCAAGACAGTTACCGCTATGGAATAGATATTTCAGTTCGGTCTCTGCATTAATTAGCTGATTAGGTGATGTAATATCAAATTTAATGTAAAGATTATTGTCATCATAAGCTGCTCGTGCTTCAAAACTGCGATTATTATCCACTGCTTTCGATACTGGTTCTGCCATATCTAATGCGGTACGACCACGAACGATAGTCAGTTTTTTACTGCGGGCGATAGATGCATTGTATTCATCAAATTTAGATTTTGCCAATGCAGCATCTTCCGGGGTTATTTCGTAAATTCCACCGGTGATTGGTTCAATGGTATCCAACCCGTAAACTTCCCAGACGCGTGAATCCTGACCGCCATGAATGATGAAATATCTTTCCGGACCATTCGGGTCTGGACGTAGTTTAACAAATTCTCCACCTTGGCCTTCCGGTTGTCCTTCATCTGCACCTCGGCCACCTAGGCGACCATCGCCTAATATTGCGGCGACATAAATGCCGTCTCGGGTGAATATATGGTTGCACCCGAAGTATGTCATCATGGCGAAGTAATCGCCTGCGGTACCCATCGGTCCGGTCATACCGTGCAATTTTCCAGGGCCTACCATAGGCATATTCAAAGCATAATGCCATCCGACTATGCCATTGTATTGCCACAATGCCTCGCCTTTCTCATTCCACTTAACCAAATTTCCATTAGAAGAATAACTGAATCCATCTGGATCGCGCCAGAAATAACCGCCGACTTTGCCGACTAATGGTGTTGATGCAAATTTCGAAACATCATAATGCGGCCAACCGCCTTCGGTTTTGCCATCAGCTTTCAATTGATGACCTGAGCTGAAATAAATATTTAAGTCAGCGTCAACCCAGGCCATGTTAAGTCCCCATATTCCTTTGGGCAATGGTTTAACTTCTTCTTTCTGGTAAATCTGGTCATTATTTTCATCCTGCCACAAATAATAACCGTTAGGGAATACTTTTTTGTCACTTAACAATGGACTTCCTTGACCACCATAAAGAATTGAATCGTAAACACCAATAACGGCAAGGAATGGTTTGAATACATCACCATCGCGGTGATACATCAATCTTTTAAATTGACCGCCACCCGTCATATATTGTTTTCCATCATTAGCGGTGAATATTTTGCACAGTCCTTGATAACCATCAGGATTCGGTTCTTCTGCCATATCAGGACTGGTTTTTCGCCAAATAGTTGTGGAGGGTGTGCCTTTTAGTTTTTTCCAGTCAATAGTCCATAGTACGTCGTGAGCTAATATTTCATCAGGTTTAGCGGGGTCAATATACCCGTAACCAAAATATGATGAACCTCCGAAATATTCCGCCAGATTTTTTCCGGTCAATGTATCCCATACGCTTATGCGTTTGGGTCCGTCAGCAGTTTCGGCAACCCACAGGCGGTTTTGTTCGTCAAGAGATATACCGCCTGGCATGAAAATGCCTTCCGGGTCGTATTTGCCAACTGCCGGACGTCCGCCTGGTTTACCGAGATGACGCAATAGTTTGCCGTTTGCATCAAATGCGTCGAAATCCTGACTTTTGCCGGAGTTGGATACATAAATCGTGCCGTCGGTACCGACTGATATGCCAGTTGTATTGTCAAGTCCGGTTTCAACAATAGTTGTTACCTTTCCATCTTGTACCTTCAGGATTTTATCTGTGCTGAGCACAGCTAATGATCCATCTGGTTGAATAGACATCCGGCGTGGTGCCGGTACTGTCCATGTTGTCAATAATTCACCTTTGTCAGCAGAATATATGCCAATTAAATCGCGTTTTGCGTAACTTACGTAAATTTTACCGGCATTGTATGCTAATCCGGTTACTTTATCAGTTTCTTTTGTTCCGCCATCTGGTGCGATTAATGATGGTTTGTTATTTCCAAACGTTGTCGGCCGGGAATCAATCAGGTCTAATACCTGGACACCAAGTTCATTAAATCCCCAGTCGCCAGCGATATATAGCTGTTTGCCGTTTGTCGCTATATGTTCCGCAACATGTTTGGTTCCCCACATTTTTTTGCCATTCAGGTCTACTCTAATAATTCCCCATCCATATTCACAGCCGTTCCATGCCAATACCATGCCGCCGGGAACTGTGCAAACCGTTGATGGTGTGCCATGGTCGCCGCCCCAACCGCCTTTGTTGTCATTAGTAGGCCAGGGGGGATTGCCGGAATTATGCACGCTGAATGATACTTTCCATTTTATCGGATCATGCTGGACGCCTTTCCAGGTATATTTTCCCGCCGGCAGCGGCTTGCCTTGATCATCCAATCCATCCCATGCTTCGGTATTTTTACCAGCACGACGATCCTGCTGCGGTATAAGCATTCGCGCAACGTTATTTTTCTCGTCAAATAATTGAATTGATATCTGACGGTCTTTGGGCAATTCATAACTAAATTTTAACGGCAATGGCTTTTCCGGCGGCATTCCTTCTTCTACCATTGTCTTGGGAAGATTGCCTTTTTCAGCAAATGACATTTTACCCCAGGTGCCGGAATCCTGGAAAGGAAATCCCGGTCTTCCCATAACATCATAAGCCCAGGCAGCACCGCCAGCGGTTTTTAGGCCATCGGGGGTACTCCAGAATACGGCAAAACAAGTTGCCATCAGGTCGTTAGCTTTTGGTGCGCGTTTCAAACCCATGGTATCAAAAGGTATTCGATATTCGAGTGTATATCCTAAACCGTCATCAGCTTTCTTGTAAGCACCCTGAAAGTGATCAGCGGGGATAACGCCATTCGCGGATAAGTCTGGACGAATGGGCAAGGTTTGATTAACCATGCTGCGAAATATTGACAGGTTAGCCTCTTTGCGATCGGTGAAATACCACAGAAACATGGTGGCAACCGGCGGCAAAGTATCTGTTTTATTGAAGGTGCTGTTATTAATAGGATATGGCAAATCGGGGTCAAGGCTGAACCAAACCTGGCAGACATCGGCATCCCAGGCTTTTTCCGGGTCAACTTTCGGGTCGTGACGATTCATCATGGGCGAGTTATCGCGGACAATTGCTGAAATATAGAGCGCATCTTTGTCATACATCAGTGCGATTTTTGCACCTTGTGTTTCCGCTGTTTCAGCCACGACATAACTGTGAATTTGACCGGAGAGATCCCAGTCGTTGAGATTCCCGTCAATTACTACTTTGCCAGGTACAGGAACCGCATAAATTTTCTTATGCAATCCGCGGCCTACGTCGGCAAGAGCAGAGATGCTGCTCATAATGATAAATGCTGCCAGCAAAATGGCAGTCGTCAAACGGTTCAAATTTTTCATTTGAAATGCTCCTTTATTCTATTTTTACTGGATTATTTAACAGCTTAATATGATTTAACAATTCTGGTATTGGAATGTTTCTGGTATCTGTTTTCAGTTTTGCAGTCATGGCGGCGGCGATACCGGCGGCAGCGCCTACACTTGCCATAATGGGTTGGACTCGGTATGCGCTCATTGCCAGATGGGTTCCGCTGATGGATTTTCCGGCTATCAGCAAGCCTTCCGTTCCACGGGGAACTAATGCACCGTAAGGAATTCCGGCTAATACATCGGTGCGCGGCAATTGATGATGTTCACCCCAGGCATCAAGGAAGAATCCGCAATGTGCTATAGTGTCATCCGGGAATCGGCTTGCCAGTAAATCGGTCGCGGTTACTACTGCTTCACCCATGACACGACGCGATTCGCGTACTCCAAGTTTTGGAGCTAAATGCACGATATAGCCACTATCCTGCATCAGTTTTATCATTGGGTTCAGTTTTGTCAGTGCTTCATCCTGTGCGTTTGCCAACGCGACAGCATCGCGAGTGTCATCACATACTACCGTCGCTCCCCAGTGTAGATAAGTACCGGCTTTTCGTATATTTACTTCTTTTTCTTCTTTTTGAATCCAACCGTAGTTTGACTCTACCAGACCTTTACCCAGCATTTCATCCGGGAAAACAGCATCTGGTCGAAGCCGCTGGCTTATGAACATCCAGGTGCATGGTTGAACCTTGTTATCGGCAACATCCGGTCCGTAAGCTTCATTAAAATCGCTGCGGGCATTGCGGCCATATTGAACTTCACATCCAGCTAATTCGGCAATTAATCCTGTTCCAGTGGCATCAATAGTTATTGACGCGGTATAAGCGCGTGATGCCTTACCTGGAGAATCAACAACAACACCATGGACGCGACGGCGGTTGCCGTCTTCGCTTACTAATACTCGTGAAACTGGTGAACCGCAAATTAAGGTAAGATTGCTTTCCGCACGCATCATTTCGCGGAGAACCTGCAAGTATGCAGTTGGGGTATACCAGTAATCGCGGCCATCTGCGCCGTCGACGAAATTTTCAACTGGTGATCCAGACAGGTTGTGGTACTTGTTCAATCGCTGTGCCATTTCCAGAAATATGCCTACTCGTGGCCCGCCGCATAGCATGGCAACAGACATATCTACCGGCGCGCCACCCGGAACCATATCCTCTTCAAGTAAAATTACTTTTGCACCCTGGCGCGCGGCAGCGATAGCAGCGGGGATTCCCGATGCGCCGGCACCTATTACTAATACATCACAATTGACTGCATCCTGTGAGATGTAATCCATTTGCCATTCTGATGGTTTACAATTTAAAATCATGAACTTTCCTTTTGAACAATTATAGCATGCTGGATTTATATCATGCTTTACTAATACTATAATTCCGTCTGCTTAACTGCTTTTCCTACTGCTTTTAACTGTTCAATAAAAGGTTCGGGAATTATTCCAGATGTACTGACCGGAACATCCCAGGTAATAACACCACCGTGACTGGTGATATATTTTGTATATCCAACAATCAGTTCGGTGGGGAATCGCGGTGGAGATGCTGACCACCATGGACCGAGGAAGTTAAATACATGATAGCGCGCTTGATTTACGAATGGCTTGATTGGTCCGTTGTTGCACCATTCCGGGTTATCGCCAAAACCGAAACCGCCAACCGGCAAATCGCCGGTTAATTCGCCGGCAGTATAGTCGTCGTATATTGATGATGTAACTACCGGAACCCGTACCCCGGTGTTGAAAGATATTATCGCGTCCGGGTTTCCTGCTCTTAATGCTTTTTTATAGCTGTTATAATTCGGTTCTTCATTCTCCGGGTATCTTTCTTTTGGCGCGTATGCGCCATCTACCCACCAGCCACGAACTTTATTACCAAATCGCAGCGACCAGTCAGCGCAGATTTCTTCCCAGATATGTTGAAATTCCGGCAGGCGGAATTGCTGCCATGTTGGACCGGATGCATCATTCCAATCAACAATCCTATCTTTATCACTCCAATGTGCGGTCATTTTCATACCAATTCGTGCGATTGGGTCAGCATTGGATCCATCAGCAGGGACATAAGCCATCAATGGTATTCCATAGGGCTGTAATGCGTCATATAAATCAGAAACAAGGTCACGCTGCGAGCATTTACTGGGGAATTGACCAACATATTTATCGTATGTTTCATTGGGACAACAATAATGCCCGGAACCTTGGCCAAGGGTGATAAAATAGTAGCCTGCACCAGTAGATGCTACCTGGGCGGCAAGTGCTTTAACATTAAAACTATCAACCATCCTGTTCCACTCGTCAGCAGTAGTCGACGCAGTAGTTAGATAGTGGTTGAATACACCCCATTTGGCATTGCAAAACCATTGCGTTTTATCGTTATTCAATGTTGTCATGTATATTAATGACTCCCGTTGTGTTAAATAATTGTAAGCAGTGTATACCGGATTACAATATTAGATACTGAACACTGCTGTTTGTTGCTGTTTGATGGTAAAAAAACGAAAATAGATAGTTGTCGGAACCGCTCCCGATGTCGATTATTAAATTTACCATAAAAATGAGATATATCGCAAGAGAATGTGGGGAGAAAATTATAATAATTTACTTTAGAGTAGCAACGCGGGAAGCAATATAACTTGCTTCCCGCAATTATTCTATTTCAATGCGTATTTTGCCATTAGGTTGGCTTCGACTGTTTGCCGGTTAGCGTCTGACAGCGCGGATTTATAGGTAATAATCTCTGCTATTTCACCGCGATAATATGAGCCGTAAGTAGGGGTATTGGTACAATATCCAAGACGTACAGCGCATCCGGTAGCATTTTGATAGATATTATCTATTGTTGAGTCGCTGCCGACTGTCCAGGTAATTGGCACTTGCTTGCCATTTATATATACAGTTTTGCGTGCTGATGATAGCGCATCCCAGATGCGGAATGAAATTAAGGTGGCAGAATTTGTTACACCGCTGAAACTGCCCACGCTTCGCGAACCTGCCCAGTCATACGTGCAATCAAATCCGTTTGGCCGCAGGAACAGTCCACAGCTATGGTCGTCGCGTTCATTTGTAAGGATAACTCCACTGAAGTTTGCCGGTCGGATGACCATGAAAACGGTGGTGGATTGATGTGCAGATGTTGTACCTACGAACCAGGGATTAGTGCCTGATGATAAGAATAGATCGGTTGTTCCATTAAATGAAATTGTTGGCAGGTTATTAATGCCATTTGAATTATATGTTCCGGTACCGTTGAATGCCATTACATCACCTTGTGAATCCCAACGTGTTACCGCATTGCCAGTTTTTGTGACTCCGTATTTTGCATCCAGCCAATATCCCATTCCGGTTGGCCATGCACCCGGGTAAAGCGGGGTGTCTGTTCTGGCTTCAACATGTCCGTCGGCGAATGAACCGATATATTTACCTGAGTGTCGCAATTCAAAATCCAGAGAGCTATATGCAACATTTCCAGTGAAAGGTGGTTGTGGTGCAGGCGCGGCAGCACCGGTTGGCGCTGAAGTGAAGGCAAATCCATCACCGGTTAATAGAGTAGACATCGGATCGATAATATCACCCAAGGCTTTTTCACTCACCTGGGAATTATAAACGTAGCTGTTAGGTTGCGATTTTCCTTTTGACGGGCAAATTATTACCCCTGGATCAAGTGCAAGGCCAGTCCATACAGTATCTTCGCTTGGCAATGTTTCATCATGGTCCTGGCAATACATAGATATAGTGGCTGCAATCTGGCGTTGATTGCTTGTACAGGTAGTTTGCCTGGCTTTTTCTCTTGCCCGGGCAAATACTGGGAATAGAATAGCGGCGAGGATGGCTATAATAGCAATCACGACCAGCAGTTCAATCAGGGTGAACCCATGGGATTTTGAATGAGCTAACATTACAATTCTCCTTTTACAGATATCGGAACCGCTCCCGATATTTTTGAATAATTATATCATATAGTATTTAAAATTTGCAATAGTTATAATCATTTTTTAATTTTTTTTTCATTTCTTACTCTTTTTATGCTTTAACTTGTTTTTCTATTGACACACACTTTGCATATTAGTAAAATAAATCATACATTTCATACTGTTGTGAGAAAAATATTATGTCAGACAAAAAAGCTAATTCGAAAATTGATTTCGATACATTATTTTATGGCTCGGTCACCCTGGGTGAGCGCGGCCAGATTGTCATTCCTGCGGATGCGCGCAAGCAATGCGAGATAAATCCCGGTGATAAATTACTGGTATTTCGACATCCGCTGCACCCGAGCATGTTAATGTTGTCTAAAATTGGCGATATGCAGGAAATGCTGGGCCAATTAAGCACTACAATAGAAAAAGTTGGTAAAGAATAACCCGGAGGTTAGTATGATAAAGTCCATTATGAAAATTAGTACAGCAGTACTTGTAATGAGTATCGCGGTGCTGACAACTGGCTGCTTTAATAAAAAGGTTGAAGAAAAGCCAGTCGAAGTTGGTGCGCCTGTATCATCAGTAAAGGTGCAGAGCAAGGATATTATTGAAACAGTTGAAATATCCGGCACTTTAACCCCTACAACTGAAGTTAATGTTGGTACACGAAACGCTGGCAGAATATCGCAGATTTTAGTTCGCGAAGGCATGCCGGTAAAACGCGGTCAGTTAATGGCAACTTTAGAAAGCCAGGATGCTGAAGCGTTATTAAGATCCTCTCAGGCTGCAATAAAATCAGCTTACGCACGATTGGATTTAGCTAAAGCAGCCGCAAAGCAGCAGGAAACATCAACAGATAGCGGTATTCAAAGTGCTAAAGCTGCATTGTCATCTGCAACCGCCCGCTTAGAACAGGCAAAATCTGCCGCAAAACAACAGAAGACTGCAACTAACAGTGGTGTAAATAATGCACAGGCGGCATTAGAGGCTGCCAAAGCCCGTCTTGATCAGGCTATTGCGACAGCTACATCAACAGAGGCATCTTTAAAAGCTGCGGTAAAGTCTGCGGATGCTACTCTTTCTGCTGCGAATAGCAAGCTGAGTGCATTAAAAAGCGGTTCACGCACCCAGGAAAGAAAGCAGGCAGAGAATTCACTTATAGTTGCAAAAGCAAATATGTCTGATGCAGAGACATCATGTAATCGTTATAAAGAACTGTTTAACCAGGGTGCAATAACCCGTGAAAGATTAGAGAAATATGAAACTGCGCTGAATATTGCAAAAGCACAATACGATTCTGCACAGCAGCAGTTATCACTGGTGCAGGAAGGCCCGCGCAAAGAAGATATTGAATCTGCCGAAGCTAATGTCCGTCAAGCCCAGGAAGGACTGGAAAGCGCAAATGCTAATTTGGGACAAATTAGTGTAGCTAAAGCAAATGTTGAAATAGCAAAAACCGGCGTTCGCCAAGCTGAAGCACAGTTGGAAACAGCGAAATCTGGAACTGATATTGATGAAATGAAAGATAAGGATATTCAGGCTGCACAAGCTGGTATTGAACAGGCTAAAGCTAACCTTGCATCTGCAAAGTCTGCAAGCCAGGTTAATATTATGCGTGATAGCGATGTGTTGTCTGCTCAGGCTGCTATAGCTCAGGCAAAAGAACAGATCGTCACCGCACAAAATGCATTATCATACACAAAAATTATCGCACCGGTTGATGGTGTGGTATCAAAGAAAATGTCTGATGTAGGTCAGGCACTGGCAGCGAATATCTCTGTCTTTACTATTTCAACATCAGGTTCGTTATATTTCGAAGCTCCGGTATCTGAGTTGGACGCTACCAAGTTGAAAGCTGGCCAGCCGGTTAAAATTACTATCGATGCCATGCAGGGAGATAAGTCAAATCTGTATAACGACACCGGCAACACAGCAGTAACCTGCCAGGGAATTGTTGAACGGGTTGTTCCTGTTGTCGATGTAAAATCACGTAATTTTAACGTCAGGGTAACCCTGGATGCTAAAGCCAGCAAAGACAAAGCATTGTATCCGGGTATGTTTGCTACCGGTGTTGTTGTTACTTTTAATCATCCAAATTCTATTGTTGTACCGAAAGACGCAATTGTAGAAAGAGGCGGAAAACAATATGTATTCACTGTTTTGAAAAACCGCGCTGTAAAACGTATAGTAACTACTGGAATTATGGATAATGACGGTGACATGATGATAAAGAGTGGCGTGGAAGTCGGTGAAGAAGTAATGGTCGAAGGCAACCAGACATTGAGTGATGGTGCATTAATTTCTGTCACACCTATGAAAGTGGATGTGAGTTCTCCTAAAACAAAATAGTATTTTGGGTGCAGCACCATGCTGCACCCAAGTAGAAATCCTCATTAAGAAAATAAGGATAATTTCAGATGAATTTAACTAAATTAGCCATCAGTCGACCAGTTACCATTATGATGCTCATTCTCGCACTGGTAATTTTGGGCTGGCAATCGCGCAGCAAAATGGCTGTTGACCTTTATCCTAAAGTTGAAATACCCTACCTTTTCATATCTACTGTCTACCCGGGAACCGGTCCTGAAGAAGTAGAAACATTGGTAACCAAGCCGATTGAAGATTCAATATCATCAATATCTGGCTTGAAAAAGCTGTCTTCAACCTCTTCAGAAGGCGTATCCAGCGTTCGGTTAGAGTTTGAAGTCGGCACTGATCTTGACGTGGTATCTGCTGATGTTCGCAGCAAATTGGATGCAGTGCGCGGTAAATTGCCAGACGACGCAAAAGCGCCGGTGGTAGTGAAACTGGACTTTGGTGCGACTCCGGTTATTTCGCTGTCAGTTGGGTCAAAAGAACGTTCATCAAAAGAGATTCGTGAAACAACAGATGATGTAATTAAAGATAAATTGAGCCAGTTATCAGGAGTTGGCGCGGTTACTGTAAATGGCGGCGATATTCGCGAGGTAAAGGTAGCTGTTGATAGAAACAGGCTGGCCGCTAACGGTATCTCCATTTTGCAGGTTGTCAATGCCATCAAGTCAGAAAATCTTAATATTCCGTCGGGTTCTATCGAAGAATATACCCGTACATCTGCTGTGCGAGTAATGGGTGAGTTCACATCACCTGACCAGATATATAATGTTCACATTGCAAACGCGATGGGCAACACTAACCTGAAAATAGGTGATGTTGCTACTATAACTGATGATGTAAAGAAAGCTACCGTATACACCCGGGTAAACTTAAATCCCAGCGTTGCTATTACTATCCAGAAACAGTCGGATGGCAATACTGTTAAGGTGGTTGATCAGGTAAAAAAAGCTTTAGAAGATATGACTGGCAAACCTTACACCGAGGAAGGGAAAAAAGCTGCCAAAGCTGCCAAAGCCAAAGGAAAAGAATGGTCTACCGGCGTGCCGGCATTGCTGCCTAATGATTATGAAATCAACATCTCGATGGATCAGTCGACATTCATCAAGGATACTCTTAACGATGTATACGCGTCGTTAACTGAAGGCGCGTTTTTGGCGGTTCTCATTGTTTTCCTGTTCCTGCATAGTTTGCGCGGTACCTTTATTGTAGCTCTTGCCATACCAACTTCCATGATTGCAACCTTCATGATTATGAATGGACTTGGCTTTACGCTTAACATGATGTCAATGATGGGGTTATCGCTCTCGGTAGGTATTCTGGTTGACGACTCGATTGTGGTGCTGGAGAATATCCACCGCCACTTAATGATGGGAGAGTCGCCGCATGACGCGGCACTGAATGGTCGTGCGGAAATCGGACTTGCCGCTATGGCAATCACCATGGTTGATGTGGTGGTGTTCATACCTATCGCATTCATGGGCGGTATTGTTGGCCAGTTCTTCCGCCAGTTCGGTATTACCGTTGCTACCGCCACCTTGTTCTCATTATTCATGTCATTTACCCTTACCCCCATGCTGGCATCCCGCTGGTTAAAGAGCAAGGATGAAGAAGAACTTGAGGAAGAAAAAGAAAGTGCAAAACCAGGACTATTCAAGAAGTTTGTTAACGGTTGGGAAAGAATGTATGGAGCGATTGACCGCACATATAGAAAAGTTCTCGACTGGGCATTGGAACATCGTCCTGCTGTTATTTCTATCGGAATTATGACGCTTCTTGCAAGTATTTCCACCGCGCTGGAAAAACCGTATCTTGAACAAATTGTTAAATTAGGGCCGGTTCTGCTGATTGCAGCAGCGATTGTCTGGCTGGTATGGTATGGTGTCAGTTCGCTTCACAGAGCATGGCGATGGTTGCTCAGCATATTCTTTGCTATACCAATTACAGTAATATTAATGGTTGGTATTCAAAAAGTTGCAGTATCATTATTCAAGGCTCCTGTAATATATATGACTGTTTGGGGATTGATGATTTCACTGGTTATTATCGCAATTAATCTTTGCCGTAAAATTCCTGGAGATACCCGTGAAATGAGCGGTGGTGCAGTGAAACCAATGCTCTTTATCTTTACATTATGGACTCTCGTTTCTATTTTTCCCGGCAAGTTTGGTTTTGAGTTCCAGCCGAAAGTTGACAGGCGTCAGTTGCAGATACTTATTGAACGCGAAGTTGGCGCGTCACTTGAAACGACAAATAGAAATACATACCTGATTGAAGAAGCATTGACAGATAAAAATCAATATCCGGAAACTAAGACTGTATTTACTACTGTAGGTTCATCAAGCGGCAGTGTAATGTCATCTGGTTCTAACGGTGCAGACCAGGCGCAAATTGATGTGGAATTAAAGAATAACGATGATTATGGCATCGATACTTTCCAGAAGTTCTTTATGAATATGGGTTTAATTAAGAAAAACTTCAGGTCAACTGACGAAGTCATTCGGCATATATCCAAGCAGTTCGAAAATATTCCTGGTGCCAAAATAAAAGTACAGGAAACCGCTGGAATGGGTGGCGGCGGCGCGCCGATTACCATTGAAGTCAGCGGTATTAATACCCAGGCGGCACTGGTTGCGGCAGAACAAATCAAACAGGTTGTTAAAGATACCCCCGGCACTTATGCGGTTGACCTTTCATGGCGTCAGGGGCGACCGGAGTTGCAGGCGTTAATCAATCGCGACCGCGCCGCGCAGTATGGCATCACTACCGCGCAGATATCCAGCGCATTGCGAACAAATATGGAAGGGGATTCAACCCTGAAATATCGTGAAAATGGCAAGGAATACGATATCAGGATATCATTGCCGGAAAACCAGCGCAATAACACATCTCAACTTGCCAGTATGGTGGTCGGAACAAAAGCAAACGGAACTCCGGTGAGATTGTATGAAGTGGCACAGACAATCAACGCAACTGGACCAACAAAGATTGAGCGTGTCGACCGTTTGCGCGCTGTTACTGTTAACGGATACCTTTATAAAGGTTTCCAGTTAGGCAACGTGCAGGCAGATATTAAAGCCAAAGTGAAAGCTATGGAAGATGCGGGCACTATTAAGCTGAAAGGTGTTACTGTTGCCTGGGCTGGACAGGCGCGAAATATGGCTGATTCTGCCCAAAATATGTTTGAGGCATTTGGACTGGCTGTCGTGCTGGTATTCATGCTCATGGCGGCTTTGTTTGAATCACTGATATCACCGCTGATTGTAATGCTGGCGGTACCGCAGGCGATGGCAGGTGGTTTATTCGGGTTAATTTTAACCGATAAATCCTTGAGTATCATTACGATGATCGGCTTTATCATGTTAATCAGCCTGGTGACGAAAAACGCCATTCTGTTGGTTGACTATACCAATACCCTTCGCCGCGACCATGGCATGGATAGAAAGAGCGCATTAAAGCAGGCGGGTCCAACCCGGCTTCGTCCTATCCTTATGACCACTCTTGCCATGATATTCGGTATGATGCCAACGGCAGTTGCGTTGGCAAACGGTTCTGAAATGCGCCAGCCAATGGCAATCGTGGTAATCGGCGGTTTATTGCTGTCGATGTTCCTGACCCTGTTAATGGTTCCGGTATTCTACGATATCGTCGATGAAATAGGCATGAAGTTCGCGAAATTGAAGCAGAAATTGCTTGAAATGTTGAAAGCAAAATAAGGCATAAATGAAAATCCTCTTCCTGATTTAACATCGGGAAGGGGATTTTTTTTGCATAAACAAATATTTTTTCACATTCTACAGCATCAGAACAGTATAATCCTTGACGTGATGGGTGATAATTTATAAAATAAGCACGTGCCCGGGTGGCGGAATGGCAGACGCAACGGACTTAAAATCCGTCGGTAGTAATACCGTGCGAGTTCGACTCTCGCCCCGGGCACCATTTTTTTGCCTGCTTTTTCTTCACTAATGATTCTTTCACTGGTTCAGTTGATTCCCGCATTAATGATTCCGTTGCCAAAGCGGTGGTGCCAATTACATGGCTGTTATCTTCCATTCGTTGTTTCAACAGATAAATGGCATATTTTCCCATCTGGCTTATACAAATCTGTAAGATCACGAATTAATATTGCTCCGTTGACCGCCATTTCATCATTCATTTTCAGATTACTTTTTCGTGTCATTCGTGATAAAAGTATGAATCTGTTTTGTTGCACCAAATTTATATTTTATAGCTGTTCATGAAACTGAATGTATTAATATTGAAAATAATTGAGAATGATGGAACCTTTTTGTCGTTTTATGCGACTATAAGACATTGATATCGACTTTGATGAATAAAATTGATAAATTTGTATGATTCAAACATATATATATTTAAATTTTATAAATAATTTAAAAAATACTATTGACAATGAATAT
>Ga0194053_10000080_pt1 | contig 70102 bp, 66 predicted proteins | sample SepL228m_MetaG_FD_161684 | JGI IMG/M metagenome (GOLD analysis project Ga0194053, IMG submission 161684) | Anoxic zone freshwater microbial communities from boreal shield lake in IISD Experimental Lakes Area, Ontario, Canada - Sep2016-L227-8m | ecosystem: Environmental > Aquatic > Freshwater >...
ATAATATTCTTAGCTTATGTTTGATGCACTTATTTTTCAAATCGAAAACAATTTCGTACCTAATATGATGAACTCCTTAGGTTTTATTTTTCCACTTCTTGTGGTTGTTGTGCCACTTTTTTTGATATATGTATCTTGGAATCTCAGAGCCTATTACATGCGTCGTTTATTCATCATAAAAGCCCCACGTATTCTGTTGGAGATTAAAGTTCCCAAAGAAGTCTTTAAGTCCCCAGCCGCAATGGAGGTTTTTCTTTATACTTTGGCGCAAACCGGTGGTGAAGGTAATCCGTATCAATATATGTGGCAAGGTAAATCTCGCTCATATTTTTCATTGGAAATATGCTCATTTGGAGGAGCTATTAAGTTTTTTGTTTGGACTGAAAAGAAATATAAAAATATTATTGAGGCTGCATTGTATGCCCAGTATCCCAATGTTGAAATATATGAAGCGGATGATTATACAAAGAATATCTTTGCGGTTAAGTCCGATTATGCATTTTCTGGTTCAGAATTTATAACCACTAGAAAGACAGAGAAAGAAGGCTGGTTTCCAATTAAAACCTACATGGATTACAACTTGCAGGAGAATGAAAAAGAAGAATTTAAGATTGATCCAATCTACCCCATGATCGAATTTTTGGCGACCATAAAACAAGGTGAACAAATTTGGTTTCAAATTGTGATCAAAGCTTTGAAGGACAGAAAACCTTTTGATGCCCTGGTGGCCAAATCTATTAGTATGCTTTTGAAACGTGATCCTATAACTTTATTATCTGTAGCGGTTAACGATAAGGGTATGCAGGCCATGGCTCAGATCAGTAAGGCTGAACGTGATACTGCTGATGCTATTCACCGCAATGCTAGCAAGAGCGTTTTTGAAGTGGGTATGCGAGCACTTTACGTGGCCAAGAAAGATAAGTTTAATTCGGCTAGTATTGGAGCGATGATGGGGATTGTTAAACAATTCGGTTCTAACAATCTAAACAGTTTCAAGCCAAACAATGGAACATCCAAAGATGATTATCCATGGAGTGACTTTATGAATATTCGAACTGACATAGCCAAAAGGGAGGCTTTACACGCTTATAAGCTACGCTGTTTCTTTAATCCACCTTACGAACATAAGACCATGTTCATGACTTCAGAAGAAATTGCTACAATTTTCCACTTGCCTGGTAAAGAAATTCAAACCCCAACCTTTGCTCGCTTGGAATCCCGCAAAGTGGATGCCCCAGCCAACCTACCTATTGGATAATTTTGTTATATGTTTTCTGAGAAAAATTATTTTCAAAAAATATGCCAAGTTATGGCCGAATCATATTCGGCCAATCGTAATTTATATCAGAGGATTTTTGCCGGTATCCCAGCCATAATAATTTTGGTGCTCATTCTGTGGTTTGGTTTTTGGCAGGCTCCAACAGATTTTCCAACGTCATATACATATACGGTGAAGAGCGGCGACACCATAATTAGTATTGCGAACGAATTAAAAAAACAAAATATTGTTCGCTCAAATTTTTGGTTTAGAGTTTTTGCCTTTATACAAGGAAACGACCTAAAGAGTGGGGATTACTATTTTTTCGAGAAACAAAGTGTTTGGACTGTCGCCAAGCGTGTTACCACTTCTGATTATCAACTTATAACTCTAAAAGTAACTGTGCCTGAAGGTTTTACCAGTTCTGATATTGGTAAGATTGTGGCGAATAAGTTTTTTAAAATTACTGAAAAAGATTTTTTGGATTGGTCAAAGCGTTATGAGGGCTACCTTTTTCCGGATACTTATTTCTGGCCGATCAATAGCACAGCTTCCCGAATTGTGACAGCCATGAAGTTAAATTTTGATAAACAGGTAGTAGATATAAAAAAAATATCCGACGTAAAAAAACTAAACTGGACAGACGTTATTAATATGGCCTCGATTGTGGAATTGGAAACAGATAATGCAGCTGATCGCCGGATGGTGGCTGGTATTCTCTGGCACCGTCTCAAGATTGGCATGCCACTTCAAGTAAATTCAACTTTAAAATATATTGGAGTGAAAGATACATATATGTTGACTACTGATAAAACTAAAATCGATAGTCCATACAATACCTATATGTATAAGGGTTTGCCACCGACACCGGTCTGTAACCCTGGTCTCGATACCATCACGGCCACAGTCAATCCAACTCAAAGTTCATACCTTTATTTCTTAACCGATAGAAAAGGCATCACTCACTATGCCAAGTCTTACGCTGAACATTTGACAAATACCAATTTATATTTGAAATAATAGTTTTTTTCTGTTATACCTATATTGTGAAAAGAGAAACAGTAAAATCTAGTAATCACCAAAAAACCAAGAAGAACTTGGTTTTTGTTGGCATGTCCGGCGGAGTGGATTCGTCTGTTTCAGCCGCATTATTACTAGAACAGGGTTATGATGTCGTCGGAGTTTTTATTAAGGTGTGGCAACCAGATTTTTTTGAATGTACATGGCGTGAAGATAGATTGGATGCTATGCGAGTCTGTGCCAAACTTGGCATTCCATTTAAAACTCTAGATTTGGAAAAAGAATACAAACAAGAAGTGGTGGATTATATGATTGCTGAATATCAGATAGGTCGCGTGCCAAATCCAGATGTGATGTGCAATCGCTTTATTAAATTTGGTGGTTTTTATGATTGGGCGATAGAGAATTGTGCGGATTTTGTGGCAACTGGACACTACGCTCGTTTAGAAAAAGATGCAGACGGAGTAGCCCATTTATTTGCCGGCAGTGATCACAATAAAGACCAAACATATTTCTTGTGGGCAGTAGATCAAGTAAAATGGCAAAAGGTTATTTTCCCAGTTGGTGACATAGAAAAACCACAAGTCAGAAAATTGGCAAAAAAATTCAACTTACCAAACGCTGAGAAAAAAGATAGTCAGGGAGTGTGTTTTATTGGTAAAATTAATATTCGCGATTTTCTCAAAAATTTTATTGAGACCAAGGAGGGAAGTGTGTTAAATGATGTCGGGGAAGTCATAGGTACTCATGACGGTGCCTGTCTCTATACTTTGGGTCAACGCCATGGTTTTAGTTTGTCAGCCAAGGGTGTCAATACCGAGAAAATGTATGTGTCCGCCAAGGATTTTCAAAAAAATACTATTACTATTTCTAATAAAGAAACAGCAGAAAGTGTTGTGGCTCCAAGCCTTAAAGTTTCGCTAAAAGATATCAATCAAATTCAGAATTGGAAAACAGACAAAAACTATTTGGCGCGTGTTCGTTATCGCCAACCACTGCAAAAGTGTCGTTTGGAGAATAATAGCACAGCTTGGACAGTGGTTTTTGTGGAACCACAAACCGCTGATTCTGGTCAATCAATAGTAATCTATGATGGTGAAGAGTGCTTGGGTGGTGGAATTATTGCCTAAATAGGTTATAATTACTTCATGTTTTTTAATACAAAGAAAAATCCGAGCGAAGTGTTTATTGTAAAAGCTAATGGCGAGAAAGAACTTTTTCGTCCAGAGAAACTTGAGCAATCACTAACTCGTTCAGGAGCAAATCGAGAGGCTGTGGAAACTGTGGTAGACGGAGTGATTCGTCGTTTGAAAGATGGTATGCCAACTGGGGAGATCTATCGCATGGCCTTCACTCTTTTGAATAAAGAGAAGAAAGTAAAAACGGCTTTTCGTTATTCTTTGCGTCGTGCTGTATCTGAGCTTGGTCCAACTGGTTTTACTTTTGAAAAATTTGTGGCAGAAATATTTAAAACTCAAGGTTACGAAGCTGTGACCAATCAAATTGTGAGAGGCTACTGTGTTGATCATGAAGTGGATGTTGTGGCTTGGAATGAAAAGGAATTGATTATGGTAGAGGCCAAGTTCCACAATGACTTGGGTATGAAATCTGATTTGAAAGTAGCTTTGTATGTAAAGGCTCGTTTTGAGGATCTTGGTAAAATGACTTTTGATAATTATGGTGGTAAAGGTAGAAAGCTAACGGATGGCTGGCTTGTGACAAATACCAAATTTACTCAAGCGGCTATTGAATATGGCATGTGTCAAAACCTTAAGATGGTTGGTTGGAACTTTCCACCTATCGCGAATTTACACAATATGATTGAAATGGCTAATGCGGTACCAATCACAATTCTTACCACTATTTCCAATATGGAAAAACAGAATTTGATTGCTCGAGGTATTGTTCTGTGTCGCCAAATCAAAGACGCTGAAATGTTGCTTCACGCCGGAGTCAATAAATCTCGCATTGATAAGATAATGGATGAAGTAAAAGAGGCTCAAAACGTGGTATAGTCCAATTTTTAAAAAAGGTGCAAATATTGCACCTTTTTTCTTTTATGCTAATATGTTAGAACAATGTTAAACAACATTCAGAAAAACAATTTCTTCGGCTTTTATTGGAGCTCCGATTTGAGAGTTGGTTTTTCTGATTGTCGTTAATATACTAGAACAATCATAAACACGAGCTCTCAAATCGGGAGCTCGTTTTCGTTTGATGTAAAAATTGTTCTTTCATATTAACCAAACTCAAGAAAGGTGGTAATCTATGTGCATGTCAAACACCCGCGTCAAATTCGGCAGCCCACTGCCAACCTTCAATCAGCTTAAAAAAGAAATTCCTTTGAGTGAATCTCTCAAGGAACAAATTTTACGCCAGAGAAGGGAAGTTGAAGATGTTCTAGATGGTAAAGATATTCGAAAGATTTTGATTATCGGTCCGTGTTCAATCCACAACGTCAAAGAAGCCTTGGAGTATGCCAAGCTTTTGGCGGATTGGGCTAGTCGTCATCCCGAAGTGATCGTTCTCATGCGTGTCTGCTGTGATAAACCAAGAACAAAGAAAGATTGGAGAGGATTATTTAATGATCCCAAGCTTGATGGTAGTCATGATCTGGCTCTTGGTCTACGTATGTCGCGCAAACTCATGGTGGATATCGCAACTCTAGGTCTAGGTATTGCCACAGAAGCTCTGAGTCCCAATAACTTCCATGTCATAAGTGACATTGTAGTTTATGCTTGGGTTGGAGCACGTACGGGTAATTCACCTGACATTAGAGAGATGACTTCTGGTTTGTCCATGCCAGTTGGAATCAAAAATCCCAACGACTCGACTAATTTGTCTAATGCTATTCATGCCATCGACTTTGCTAGACATCCAAGTGTTTTTTCTAACCCAAATGATGATGGGGTTATGTCTATTGTGGAAACCTCTGGTAATCAATACTCTCATATGATTTTGAGAGGAAATTCTAGTGGTCCAAACTATGACATTATCAATCAGGAAGGAGTTGTCTCGGCCATGAAAAAAGCCAACTTGAATCCAAGATTTATCGTCGATACTTCACATGGTAACTGTAACAAGCAGTATGAGAAGCAGAAAGATGTCTTGGCCGAGTTGGCCCTAGTCCACAATCAATACCTTGTCGGCATCATGGTAGAGTCTTATCTTGAAGCTGATAAACAAGACAGTTCCAAGTTGGGCACACCAGAAGGACCGACTAGTTTGAAACCAAATCAGTCGGTTACGGATGGTTGTTTATCTTGGAAAGAAACAGAAGTGGCACTCGATCGTTTTATCGTTGAGTGTAAAGAAGCTGCCTAGAGAAAAGGCTAATTATTAGCCCGGCGTACTGAAAAGTGCGACCGGGCTTAATTTTTTTACAGAATATGTTATATTGAGTCTAATATGAATTCATCAGAAATCCGCCAGAAGTTTTTAAAGTTTTTTGAAAAGAGGGGACATGCGATTTTACCATCAGCATCACTAATTCCTGAGAACGACGCTTCGTCACTGTTTACTACGGCTGGCATGCAACCATTAGTGCCGTATCTTTTGGGTGCCAAACATCCGCGTGGTACTCGTTTAGCTGATGCTCAGAAGTGTGTTCGTACTGGTGATATTGATGATGTGGGTGACAATCGCCACTTATCTTTCTTTGAAATGCTTGGTAATTGGTCACTTGGCGATTATTTTAAAAAGGAATCCATTAATTGGAGCTATGAACTTTTGACCAGCACAGATGAAGGCTTTGCTTTAGATCCTAAGAGGTTATATGTCACTGTGTTTAAAGGTGAGAATGGTATTCCGCGTGACGAAGAAGCCATCGCTGTATGGACCGATGTATTTTCACGCAATAATATTTCTTGTGATGTGTGTGGTGCAGACGAAATCTTGAAAGAAGGTGTTCGTATTATTCCACTTGGTGTTGATGATAACTTTTGGATTGCTGGAGCGACTGGCCCATGTGGTGGTGATACAGAAATTTTTTATGATGTAAATCCTGAGCTCGGACCACTCAAAGGTAAGTTTTCTGATTTGGTAAAATCTGGTCGCATTATTGAAATCTGGAACAATGTGTTCATGGAGTTCAATAAGACAGCTCTCGGTCAGTATGAACCACTAGCAAATAAAAACGTGGATACTGGTATGGGACTGGAGAGAACTACTGCCGTGTTAAATGGTAAGGCTCATGTCTTTGCTACCGACTTATTTATTCCCTTGTTGACCAAAATTAAATCCTTGGCCAAGACTGAAGATGAAAAAGCTGAAAGAATTATCGCTGACCATGTGAAGACCGCTGTCTTTATGTTAGCTGACGGTATTTTGCCGTCAAACACTGAACAAGGTTATGTTTTGCGCCGTTTGTTGCGTCGTGCTATTCGCTTTATTGATAAGCTCGGCATGCCAAATGATTCTTTGGCTTATGTAGCTGAGGAAGTGGTCAAAATGTATGCTGTGGCCTATCCGGAAGTCAAAACCAAAGTAGATGATATTAAGAAGGAACTAATGTCTGAAGACTTTAAGTTCAGAACTACATTGGAAAAGGGAATTAGAGAGTTTTCTAAATTGGCGGACAAAAATATTTCTGGTCATGATGCTTTTATTTTGTTCTCAACTTATGGTTTCCCATTGGAACTTACTTTGGAATTGGCCCAAGAGAGAAATGTTACAGTCGATGCTGTGGCTTTTGTCGATGAGATGAAAAAACATCAAGAACTTTCTCGCGCCGGAGCTGAACAAAAGTTTAAAGGAGGACTAGCTGGAACTGGAGAGATTGAAACCAAATATCATACTGCTACTCACTTACTTAATGCGGCTCTCCGAAAAGTTCTAGGTGATCATATCTATCAAAAAGGCTCAAATATTACTGCCGAGAGAATGCGTTTCGACTTTTCTCATCCAGAAAAGATGACTGATGAACAAAAGAAACAAGTTGAAGATTTGGTAAATGAAGCTATCAAGAAAGAATATCCTGTCACTTTGGCTCAAATGTCGGTGAAAGAGGCCAAAGATCAAGGTGCTATTGGTGTCTTTACCGACAAGTATGATGAAGTAGTTAAAGTTTATACTGTGGGCAATGATTCTGAAACTTTCAGTAAAGAGATTTGTGGTGGTCCACATGTCGAGAACACCAAAGTCCTCGGTCACTTCAAGATCATGAAAGAAGAAGCGGTCTCGGCTGGGGTGAGAAGAATAAAAGCGGTACTCGAGTAAATATACTTTTGATTTAATAACGACATTACTGTATAAATCAGTATCGAGTATTGACAGTATTATATACTTATGTAATAATCTTGGTAGATTAAATCCACTCTCAAATCGAGAGATGGTCGCTGTTCAGAGCGTTTTCTGATGAACATACACACGGAGGATGACGATGAAAAATAAATCATCGAGCACCAAAGGTTGCAGGCCCACAAAAGGACAAATCAAACAAGTCTCAATGTACCTAGAAAGCTTGAACACTCGTCTGCTGCATTATATTACCAGGAATCTAGGCAGGCGACGGCTGCAGGAGTTTCTTTGTAGTGGGGGTGTTTTCGAAGAAGATGTAAAGCTTCTTATCGATAAACATTCCAGTCATTGTATTCCTGTGTCTGGCGAGAAAGAAACCGAGGAAGACCCTTTAAATCTATCTCCAGATGAGCGTGGTGAATACGAAATATATCTAGCTCAAAAAAGAATGGAGAAGGCAAAGAGAACTCTGAAGGGGGGATTCTCTACGTTGTTACCAGACGATGGTGAATAATTACTCTCTGTTTAAGGAGTTGTGGCCGCGATGCTATTGCACCGCGGCCTTTTAATTTGCAGTCGATTTGTTATATTAGTATAAATTCGTATATTGGTATATTTTTTTTGATTTCCTACGCGTTCTATTATATAATAAAGCGGTAATGTCGTTATTTTCTTTCCTCAAAACATCACAGGAAGAATTTGCTATTGTCCTAGAGATAGGCAGTGGTAGTATTGGCGGTACTCTAGTTAGATTTTCTCATAAAACCAAGCCAGAAATTTTTTATGGCACTCGCCAGCAGATTTCATTTCAGCGCGAATTGTCCTCAGATGAATTGACCAAGCAAATGGTTGTGACCCTCGATAAGGTGTGTTCTTTGATTCAGAAAGAAGGCTTAACTCGTTTTAGTTCAGGTCAATATCATAATTTTAAAATCACAAAAGTCTATGTCATTTTGTCTTCTCCGTGGTGTCTAACTCAAACTAAGATTGTTGATTATAACCCTGGACAGGAATTTTTCACTGATAAAAAGTTTTTAAATAAATTATACAAAGATCAAGAAGCTCTGGTTTTGGCTGAGAGTCAAAAAAGCTTAAATAATATTGCTCAAGGTATCAAAATTATCGAGAATAGTACCATCCAAATCAGACTCAATGGCTATCAAGTTGTAGATATTCTAAATCGCCGAGCCAAGACTTTGACCCTGGCCACACTAGTAACGGCTGCTCCTGAGGAAATTTTGAACAAGATTACAGAAACTACTAGAAAACATTTTTCTTTGTCCGGCGTGGGTTATTATTCTTTTGGTCTAACATCTTTTACGGTTGCTCGTGATTTTTATCCAGAAAAAGAAAGTTTTATATTTATGGATTTGAGTAGTGAATTGACTGAGCTGTCTATGGTGCGGGACGAGGTATTGATGGCAGGTACTACTTTTCCGCTAGGACGCAATCATTTTGTGCGACATTTAGCGGAGGGGCTTTCTGTGTCAGTTGAAGAGGCCTTTTCCTTGCTAAATATTTATCACAGCAACAATCTAGATGCCGAGTTTACCAAAAAAGTAGAATCTATTTTAGATCAAGCCATGGTCGTCTGGTCCAAGGCCATGAGTGAAACACTGGAGCGTCTATCAAAAGAAATATATATACCACGTACAATTTTTAAAGTTACCAATGATGACTTTGGTTATTATTTTGCCAAGAAGTTGTCTGAGGTTACTTTTAGTCAGATGGGTTTTACTGATGAACGTTTCAATGTGGTGGCTTTTGATCGCAAGGTAGCTTCGAGTCGTTGTGATGTATCTTTCTCGGCCAAAGTGGATACCTTTATGTATATTAATTGTTTGTTTTTGAATAAGCTGTATAATTTAAAGAAATAATATGCCAAGAAACATTGTTGATGATATTATAACGAAAAAGAAAAAGGGTATTCGTCAGATTCCAATACCAAAAGGACGCAAGTTTTTTAATGCTGTCGAAAATGATGGTGAAGTAGCAAATGCTTGCGACGCTATTGGCCAACATGTAAATGTAAAAGTGGTTTCAAAAAAAGAAAGAGAGGAGGTAAGTATCAATGATGATATTGTCCTTGAGTCAGAAAGCAACGAAGTGGAAAGTAACTATGATTACTTGAAAAAATTTCCTGAGAGAAATCCATATCACAACGATGACGCTGTAAACAAAGTTAGTGGGACCAGAATTTTTTTGTGGTCGGCGGCTGCTCTAGCTATACTTTTGGCCATTGTCTCTGTCTTTTCTGTTTTTTCTCACGCCACTCTAACTTTATACCCAAAGACTGTCACTATTAGTTTAGAAGAAGAGCTTAATCTTAAGAAGGTTCCGACTGCGACTGACGTTGGCTTTGAAACCGTAGCCTTCAACAAGAAAGCCTCTAAGACTATCGAAGCCACCCAAGATGAAAAAACTGAAAAGAAAGCTTCTGGAGTTATTACGATTTATAACAATTTCACTACTACTCCACAAAAGTTTATTGAAAACACTCGCTTTGAGGGGGCTAATGGTTTGATTTATCGTATAAAAACTGCCGTAAATGTGCCTGGCAAGAAAACTGTGGCCGGTAAGGTTGTCCCGGGTAGTGTTGATGCCACAATTTTTGCGGACCAAGCCGGAGATCAATACAATATTAAAATTGCTGATCTGACAGGGGATTTTAAGGTGCCCGGTCTCAAGGGTTCACCTCGCTATGACAAATTTTTTGCGAGAATCAAAACTGATATTGCTGGCGGATTTGTTGGTGTCATGAAAAAGATTTCTCCTGATGTTCAGGCCAAAGTAGAGACAGAATTGCAACAAGAATTAAAAAAAGAAACCTTGGCTGCCCTTTATGCTTCCAAACCTGAGAATTTTGTTTTGTTTGAAGGAATGAGTTTTTGGAATTTTTCCACCGAAGTTGGTTCCACCACCTCAACCACTGCGGATATCAAGATGACGGCCGACTATCACGCGGTCCTAATAAACACTCAGAAACTCGCTCGCTATCTAGCGGAAAACAAAGTTTCCGACTATGAGAATAATCCAGTGGACTTGTCATGGAAAGATGATACTTTCAAGGTAACTTTGAACGATAAGAAGATAACCACTCAAAAACCTTGGGAATTGGATACTTTGCCAGTTCTTTTGTCCGGTTCAGCCAAGATTGTCTGGATGTTTGATTCAGCCAAGTTGCAAGAGGCTATCGCCGGTGTCAGCAAGCAAGTAATCAAGGAAAAAATCACATCTTTGGCCAATATTTCCAAGGCGGAGGTGGTAGTCCGACCGTTCTGGAAGACCTATTTGCCTAGTGACCCAAAAAACATCACCATCAAACGAGTGATACCTGATTAAAAAGTCAATCTTTTCCTTGACTATTTTCTATTATCTGATAGTATTTAAAACGCTGTTTTCAAATGGATAATCTGAAACAAAAAGATAAAGAAGTAGTGGGTGGCCAAGTTATGGAAGCTTTGCCAAACACCATGTTTCGCGTCAAGCTCGAAAACGAGCCTGGCGACTTATTGTTGTTAACATATTTATCAGGCAAAATGCGACTCAATCGTATTCGCGTCCTAGTGGGCGATCGAGTATTGGTTGAGATTGATAAATATGGTGGCAAAGGCAAGATTATCAAGAGAAACTAAAATTTATTAACTAATACTATTATTATGAAGGTTAGAGCTTCAGTAAAAAAACTTTGCGACAAGTGCAAAACCGTTAGACGAAAAGGTCGCGTCAACGTCATCTGTACTGCCAACTTAAGACACAAACAACGTCAAGGATAAAAGTCAAGTTATTCTTGCTTTTTAAACTATTTGTGTTATAATCCGTTTCTATAAACTAAGTAAAAATATGCGTATATCAGGTATTACAATTCCGGACAATAAGAGATTAAAAATCGCTTTAACTGTCCTTTACGGCATCGGCCGTCCGCTCGCTTCTAGCATTTTGGCTGAAGCTGGTGTAGATGAGAACAAAAAGGCTACCGAAATCACTCCAGATGAAGAAAATCAGATTCGTAAGATTGTGGAAGCCACAAAAATCGAAGGTGATCTAAAGAGAGAGATTGGCGCTAATATTAAAAGACTCAAGGATATCAAATCATTCCGTGGAACTCGCCACATGAAGAAACTTCCTTGCCGCGGTCAACGTACCAAGACCAACTGTCGAACCTTGCGTGGTAACACTCGTAAGACAATGGGTACCGGTCGTAAGGCTGACGATAAGAAGTAATAATTATTAAAATCATACAATGGGAAAAGTTAAAATTGCTAAAAAAGACGGTGAGGCAGAAGTAAAAAAGCCGGAAGGGGCTGAAACTGCTACCGCGACGAAGAAGAACTCAAAGAAAAGATATGAATCTGGTATATTGTTCGTCCAATCTACTTACAACAACACCGTTGTCACTCTAACTGACAACAAAGGAAATACTCTCTGTGCCTCATCTGCAGGTGCTCAGGGTTTTAAGGGTGCCAAGAAAGGTACTCCATTTGCAGCTGCGAAAGCCGGAGAAATCTTGGCTGTCAAAGCTTTGGAAATGGGAATGAAAGAATTTGCTGCTGTTATTAATGGTTGTGGATCTGGCCGTGAAGCTGCTGTTCGTAGCTTTGTTGGTAAAGGAATCAACTTGACTTCCATCAAGGACGTTACTCCAGTGCCTCACAACGGTCCAAAGCCGCCTAAGCCACGTCGAGTTTAATTTTATTTTATTATTTATACATTATGATCAGAAAATCAAAATATAAAGTTGCTCGTAAGCTTGGTCCTGCTATTTTTGACAAGACTTCAACTCAAAAATATGCCGTTCGTGCCGCTCGTCGCAACCCAGTTGCCAAGAAAAATAGCCGCCCAAAGACAGACTACGGTCTACAGCTTTTGGAGAAACAGCGTGCTAAAGCTTTTTACGGTATTACCGAAAAGCAATTTTCCAATTACGTCTCAGCTATTTTGGCTCAGAAAGGCGTAAACAATAACGAAAAATTGGTTGAATCACTAGAAACCCGCCTAGACAACGTTGTCTACCGTTTGGGTTTGGTGAACTCACGCCAGTTCGCTCGTCAGGTTGTTTCTCATGGACACATTCGTGTGAATGGTTCTCGTGTAAACATTCCATCTTACAAAGTTAAAGTAGGTGACAAGATCACCATTAAAGAGGGTTCATTAAAGCGCCCTATTTTTGCTACTTTGGAAGAGAAATTGAAAACCGTTAACTTCCCATCATGGTTGAATTACAACCCTGAGAAGAAAGAATTTAATATCCAAGGTATGCCAAAGATTGTTCCAACTGAACTTCCTTTCCGTGCAGCTGCTGTATTCGAATTCTACAACAGATAATCAGACTGATATATTAAAATTAGTAATATTTTTTTATTCGTTTAATAAAACAAAAATAAATTATGTCTGATCACAACACTGTTTTGCTCCCATCAAAACCAAAAATCGTTAGCGAAGAAGGTTTTGCTGGAGTCTATGAAATCGATGTATTGTATCCAGGTTATGGACACACTCTCGGTAACTCACTACGACGCATTATCTTGTCATCATTGCCAGGTGCAGCTATCACTGCTGTAAAAATTAATGGCGTTGACCACGAATTTAGTACTCTAGAAGGAGTCAAAGAAGATGTCATCAATATTATCTTGAACTTGAAAAAGGTTCGCTTCAAGATGTTGACAGGAGAGCCACAGAAAGCTGAGCTCAAAATCAAGGGTATCAAAGATGTGACTGCTGCCGATGTTACTGTTCCGGGACAACTAGAAGTTCTAAACCCAGAACAAGTAATCGCTACTGTTACTGATAAGAATACCGAATTGGTCATTGAAATGTTTATCGAATCTGGCTTGGGTTATATTCCAAAAGAACAAATCCAGAAGGAGAGAGTAGACATTGGTACCATTGCTTTGGACGCCATCTTTACTCCAATCCGCCGTGTGAACTACGAAGTAGAAAACATGCGCGTTGGTGATCGAACTGACTTTAACAAATTGCGAATTTTCGTAGAGACCGATGGTACTCTAACACCCCGTGAGGCGGTTGAAAATTCTATCGCAATTATGATCAAGCAGTTAAAGGCCATTGTTGGTTTCGCTGAAGAAGAAGTTATCGAGGCTCCAGTCGCTTCTACCGAAGATGCTGTCGCTGATGATAACAAAGCCGAAATAGACAATGAGTTCCTAAAGACCAGAATTGAGACACTTGACTTATCATCCCGCACTATTAATGCCTTGTCAGGCGCTAATATCAGAACTGTCGGAGGTTTGGCTCGCAAGAAGGAAAAGGATTTGGGCGAACTAGACGGTTTGGGTGCAAAAGGAATCCAAGAAATTAAGGATTTATTGGTAAAGTACGGAATTAGCTTAAAATAAATCCGTTAAATTTAAAAAGTATTATGAATCATCACTCATCGATTAGAAAATTTGGACGAGAGACCGACCAGCGCCGGGCGCTTTTGAAGTCTTTGCTTTCTTCTTTCATTGAAAAAGGCAAGATCAAAACTACCGAGGCCAAGGCCAAGGAAATCCGTCCATTGATGGAAAAAATGATAACCAAAGCTCGCGTGGCTGATTTGGCTGTGCGTCGTTTGCTTATCACCAAGATTGGTGCCAAGGCTACCAAAAAATTGGTTGAAGAAATTGCTGTTAATTACAAGGACCGCACAGGTGGCTATACCCGCATCACAAAGTTGCCGGTAAGAAAGATCGATGCTGCTAAAATGGCGTTAATTGAATTTGTATAAATATATGACTACTGATAAAAACATTACAATTGATGCAGCTGGTAAGAGTTTGGGTCGCTTGGCGTCTCAGATTGCTTCCATCTTGACCGGTAAAAATACTACCACTTATGCTCGTAACATCTTCCCAGATGTAAAGGTAAATGTGATTAATGCTGCCAAGATTACTGTTGCTGCTAAAGCTTCAGTTGCTAAAGAATACAAGACTTTCTCTGGTTATCCATCTGGTCTTCGTAAAGAAAAGCAGGGTGCTTTGGCTAAACGCCTTGGTTACTCTGAAGTTCTCTGGCGTGCTGTAAACGGTATGGTACCTATCAACCGTTTGCGCACCAAGATTATGAAGAATTTAACTATCAAAGACTAATATGGCTACTGAAAAATATACAGAAGGTGTTGGTCGTCGAAAGACCGCGGTCGCCCGCGCTCGTTTGACCCCAGCTTCCAGTAACTCAATCATCGTAAACGACAAGCCTTTGAATGAATACTTCAAAGTTTTGGATTTACAGAACACTGCTATGGCTTCTCTCACAGAGGCTAAAGAAGCTGGAAAGTTCAAGGTGACCGTCAAGACCAATGGTGGTGGTGTTGCTTCACAGGCTGAAGCTATCCGTCACGCTATTGCTCGCGCTCTCATCAAGGATGACGTCAATCTCCGTAAGGAATTGAAGAAGGCTGGATTCTTGAAACGTGACTCACGTGCTAAAGAACGTCGTAAATTCGGTTTGAAGAAAGCTCGCAAGGCCCCACAATGGTCTAAACGTTAAACTTCGTTTAACGTCGCCCGAACACCAGCAATGGTGTTTTAGGGTCAAAGCGCTAATCTTCAATTACACAATCTACAAACAAAACCACCTCAAAAGAGGTGGTTTTGCATTACAAGGGAATGATAATCATTCTAACGGTAAAGATAATCGAACGGTGGAGATGTTAGAAGTATATTTCATTGGGAACATTCAGAAGCGGTCGCTTGTGAAAGTTCCCATTATAAAAATATGATGTATAATATATAACATTATGGGAACCTTGGAGGATGCAAATAAAAAGAGTATAAGGATGACGAAAATTCAGAAAGCCATACTGGGGTGTGTGGCCGTAGCGGGAGTTTTGGGTGTAGCTATGGTGGCACCTAACGCTTTTCAGGCATTAAAGATTTTTGGTGTTGATTCAAAACTAACCACAAATACAAAAAGAACACTAAATAAGTCTAGAAAGAGACTGGTGGACGGTGGATTATTAGAATATACCAAGGATGGATACCTAACTCTCACAACTCTAGGCAGAAAAGCATTGCAAAAGGCAGAAAATAGTAATTATCAAATCACAATACCAGACAAGTGGGACAAAAAATGGAGAGTTTTAATTTTTGATATTAAAGAATCGAAGAAGAGTTTGAGAGACAAAGTTAGAAATACACTAATCTCTATTGGTTTTGTTAAATTGCAAAATAGTGTTTGGGTATTTCCTTATGATTGTGAGGATCTAATAACATTACTGAAAGCAGATTTCTCGATTGGTAGGGAAGTTTTGTACATGATTGTAGATAGGATTGAAAACGAGGAAACACTACTGAAATATTTTGGCACAAAAAAGTAATTCAATGACTTATATAGTCATATATAAAAGTTGAACTGTAGAAAATATTCGGGAACTTTCATGCGCGGTCGCGTACGAAAGTTCCTAATAGTAAGAATACGAAACGGATAAATGTATTGTTAAATAATGACTTTTTTCACTTATCCACTTTTCATTTTTCAAAACTATTTGACAGCAAAATTGAAACCGGAATACAATTAATATGAATCACAAACTCGCCCAAATCGGGCAAAGAAAGGAGTCCTCCGATGAAAAAGATCATTCGCTTTACCGACTTAGGTGAGAATGAATTTGTTCTTGTTCACGATGTTGTTTGTCATTGGGTCTGGCTCGCATACCTCACCATGCGTCCAAACATTTGTTTGTCCTCGGCCTCCATGTTCGGTGTCACAACTGATAACTATCTGAGAATTAACGAGTACATCATCAAGTATGTCGCCGAAGAGAAAGTGAAGGCGATATACACCTCGTCATTCTGGACTCTACCAAGACAGCTATTGGAGAGTAGCGAAGTATCAGTCTTTGTCACCGATGACATGTTCAAACACAATGATGAAGTGATGAATCAACTGATTGGAGAAATCCAAAAACTCAAAAGGCCAGCCTAATGACCTTGGCCCAACTTAACCGGCGATGAAAGGGAAAACATCGCCGGCTTTTTACTACTTGACAAAGTAGTCTGTTTGGTGTATACTCTTTGAAGTTCTTTAAAATCTAATACTTGTTAATAAATAGATGGTCATAGCCAAAAGTACTTGAAAATCAAGGATTTCTGGCTATGACCATCGAGTTGATGGTTAAGCTAAACAAACGCTCAAAGAAAGGAATCATCATGTTCGAGACTAATTTGATCTCTGGCCCGTTATTTATAACGGGGGTCCTGGTGGCGCTGGTATTTATTGCTTGGAGTCTGTTTGTTATCTGGAGTAAGTTCGTGAAGAACGCTCAGGCACAAATCGACGCCGGGAACGAATTTCCCAGTCCCGTCATACCAATCGTGAAAACGATTCTACTCGTCTCACTAGCGATGATTGGATACACTGTTGCCTGGAGCTCCATGCAGCGGGTGACAACGTCATCGTCAGGTTACGAAACAAAAGAGGCTATCGAATATCGTCAGAAAGCTGCAGAGTTTGTCCCGCCCAGTATTGAGCAAGTGGACAAGACCGCGGCCGATCTGAAGAATCGGGCACAGGTGCAACCGCATCAGAAAGCCCTCGATGACTTCGATGCCAAAATGGCGGCAGAAGCGGCCAAGATCAAGAAGCACACCTCGGGTGAGGATGTGCAAACACCGGCCACAAAGTAGTGGTTGGTGTGTGAGTCAAGGTAAAGAACAAAAGCCCACAAGGAGAATGTCTGATGAAAATGATCAAGATTCTGTCTGTGTTTGTGATCGCAATGTTTGCTTTCCTCATGACCGGCTGCAACGAACGGGTGCCCCAAGGGTGCCTCGGCCGTGTCAGCACGGCTGCAGGTTGGTCCAACGAAATCCTCAAGCCCGGATCTCATCCCTGCTGGGGCCGTGACGATAATGTACCTTCTGGGTACCACGACCAAGGCGTTCAATGAAAAGCTCTGTATTCTCATCGGCGGCAAGGTAAATCTGACGGTCAACGTGACCGTCCGGTGCCGAGCCAATGTCGAGAATCAAGAGCTGATTAGAAAAGCGTTCGAAAATGTCGAATGTGGTGCCGACAAGGTTATCACAGTTGACATGATGTACAAGACCTTCCTTCAACAGAAGGTGTTGGCCATCCCGAAGCAGGTCTACGAAGTTCAGACTGATGTTTAAGCCGCTGTCGCCAGTGGTGCGGAGTTGGTTGCCGCGGCTCGCAAACAAGTGATGGAAATGGCCAAAGCCACTCCGTTACTTGTCGAAGATCTCGACATGACCAATTACGATTGGCCGAACGCTATCACCAATGCCCAGGAAGACCTGGTCAAAATTCAGCTGAAAGAAGCTGCTGCTCTGGCGCAAGTCAAGGCGGACCTTGCTAAAGCGGAAGGTGACTTAAAAGTTGAAAATGCTCGCAAGTTGGTGGAACTCACTAAAGCCTCAGCCGTTGCCGAATCAATTGATATCATCAAGAATAAACTAGCCGGATCGCCGGAATATCTGATGTGGCATCAAATTCGTGTGATGGGTGAAGCTGCTATGGGACCCAACAACTGCTTCATTCTCTATCCGTACAATACGGACGCCAGTCAAGTTCGAGACCTGATCCGGAACGCCAACTTGACCCAGATGGAGCACCCCGATGGTCCTCATCCGGAAATCAAGAAGGCCGCTGCAGCTGAAAAACTGCTGGAGGCTGAAAAAGCTGACGAAACACCGGCTGTCCTTCAGACAGCCAAGGTCATTAAAAAAATTAACAAGTAACGCCTGGATGGCGTAGAGATTTGATCTCGGCGCGAGTATCTGAATGCATTTGCAAACAGACGCTCGCGCATTTTTTATTATTTAAATGACTTGAATTTTATACAAATCTGCTATAATACACGATATGAAAGATGATAATAAAGACATAAAAAACGAGGAAGAAACTACTGTGGAAGATACCCAGGAAAACAAGGAAATTACCGAGGAGTTTGTTCCGGAAGATGAGGATGGTAACCCAGCTGTTCTTATTAAAAAACTACGCGAAAAAATCAAAAAATTAGAAGGGGAGAAGCAAGAATATTTAACCGGTTGGCAGAGAGCTCGGGCCGACTATTCCAATTTCAAAAAAGAGACCGAGGAAAATCGTGCGAACTTGATTGGTTTTGCCAACAAGAACCTATTGCAAGATTTAATGCCCGTCTTGGAGAGTTTTGATATGGCGATTGGAAATAAAGAAGCTTGGGAGAAAGTGGATTTTAATTGGCGTATGGGTGTGGAGTATATTGCCAATCAGCTCAAACGCGTCATGGAAGACAATGGGCTGGTGGAAATTAATCCAGTTGGTCAAACATTCAACCCTGCTCAGCATGAGGCTGTGGAGCATATTGCCGTTGATAAAAAAGAAGACGACCACAAAGTCGTCTCTGTTATCAAAAAAGGATATATTTTGAAGGGGACTGTGATTACTCCAGCCAAGGTAAAAGTAGGCGATTTTAAGGAATAAAAAGTGCTCTTGAATCGTTGATTTTTTATGATATAATACCACTATGTTAGCCATTCAAAAACGCCAACAAATAGTGCCAAAGAAGGTTATTTTGCCTAACGGAACTGAGGCTTGGGCCATGTTTTTGGTGTGCGAGGAAAATGGTGAGCTTACTGCTAAACTAATTTCCGTTAGACCGATTGGTGATATCAAAGAAACCGTTTTAGCTATTGCTGGTACAGTGGCCAAGGTTCTCGTTGAAGTCAAAAAAGCTATCTGTGGCGAAGGTCAACTTTCTCCTTTTAAAGATTTTTCATTTATGACAGAGCAACTTACTCGTGCTCCGTCTCTATTGTAATTTTCAAACCCGTATTGTCACTGCGAGAAGTCTTCGACGAAGCAGTCCAGTCTTATTACATTTTGTAACTAAAGGTCTGGATTGCTTCGCAAGGCTCGCAATGACGCGTGGTTTTTTGTGTTGCTAACTTTTATTAAAATATCTAATTAATCTAAATATAAATTATGTCTAAAATTATTGGTATTGACCTAGGTACCACCAACTCCGCTGTTGCGGTGATGCAAGGTGGTGAATCAAAAATCTTGGAGAACTCTGAAGGTGCTCGCACCACTCCGTCTATTGTGGCTACTTCCAAAACCGGTGAAAGACTAGTTGGTCTCTTGGCTCGTCGCCAGGCGGTCACCAACCCAAAGAACACTATCTTTGGTATCAAGCGCTTTATCGGTCACCAGTTTGATGAGGCTCCAGTTCAGAAAGATAAAGTCACCGTGCCATTTGAAGTCAACAAAGCTTCAAACGGTGGTGTCGAAGTAAAAATGCAGGACAAAGGCTATCGTCCAGAAGAAATCTCTGCGATGATCTTGTCCAAAATCAAGGCTGATGCCGAAGCTCGTTTGGGCGAAAAAGTGACTGAAGCAGTTATTACTGTTCCGGCTTATTTCAATGACTCACAACGTCAGGCAACTAAAGATGCCGGCAAGATTGCTGGTCTTGATGTAAAACGTATCATCAACGAACCAACTGCCGCCGCTCTCGCTTATGGTTTCAACAAAAAGAAAGATGAAAAAATAGCTGTCTTCGACTTTGGTGGTGGTACATTTGATATTTCCATTTTGGAAGTTGGTGATGATGTCGTTGAAGTAAAATCAACAGACGGCGATGCTCACTTGGGTGGTAAAGATATTGACCAGAAAGTTCTAAACTTCTTGGCCGAAGAATTCAAAAAAGAAAGTGGTATCGATGTCCGCAAAGATCCTCTCGCTCTTCAGCGTTTGGATGAAGCGGCAGAAAAAGCCAAGATCGAATTGTCCACTGCTGTCCAGGCCGAAGTAAATATTCCGTTCATTACCTCTGATGCCAATGGTCCAAAGCACTTTGTCTTCACTTTGACTCGTGCCAAGTTGGAAGAATTGACTCAAGAGTTTATTGACCGCGCTATGACTATTACCAAGCGTGCGATGGAAGCTTCTCCATTCAAGAGAGAACAACTAAACGAAGTGATCTTGGTTGGTGGTCAGACTCGCATGCCGGCTATTCAGAAAGCTGTTAAAGAATTTTTTAACAAAGAGCCAAACATGAGTGTGAACCCTGATGAAGTAGTTGCTCTCGGTGCCGCTATTCAAGGTGGTATTTTGGCTGGTGAAGTTCGCGATGTATTGTTGCTTGATGTTATTCCACTATCACTCGGTATTGAGACTATGGGTAATGTCGCGACAAAACTCATCGACAAGAACACCACTATTCCAACTTCTAAATCACAGACTTTCTCTACTGCTGCTGACAATCAGACTTCAGTAGAAATCCATGTGGTTCAAGGTGAAAGAACTATGGCTCATGACAACCGCAGTCTCGGTCGCTTTATCCTAGATGGTATTGCTCCAGCTCCACGTGGTGTGCCACAGATTGAAGTCTCTTTTGATGTGGACTCAAACGGTATCTTGAATGTTAAAGCCAAAGACAAATCTACTGGTAAAGAACAGTCAATTCACATTGAAGGTAGTTCTGGTTTGTCCAAGGATGATATCGAAAAGATGAAGCACGAAGCTGAGGCTCATGCCGCTGATGACGCTAAGAAAAAGGAAGAAGTGGACATCAAGAATACTGCTGAGCAGATGATGTACACCGCTGAGAAAGCTTTGCGCGATAATGCTGATAAAGTTCCAGCTGAAGTAAAAACTGAAGTTGAAGCCAAGGTAGCTGATGTTAAAAAAGCTAAAGAGGGAACTGACCTCACAGCTTTAAAGACCGCGACTGAAGCCTTGTCACTATCTATGCAAAAGATTGGCGAAGCTATGGCCAAAGCAGCTCAACAGCAAGCTCCAAACCAAAATCCAACTGACAATAAAGAAGGTGGTGAAGGTAATGGTGGCGATAATGTGAGAGATGCTGAATTTAAAGAGGAGAAGAAATAATAAATAGGGAATAAGCCCCGCCGGCCTACCGGCGGGGCCAAGTCCCAACTCGTATGAAAAAAGACTATTATCAAATATTAGGCCTAGACAAAAACGCTTCCGAAGACGATATTAAAAAAGCGTTTCGTAAACTTGCCCATCAACATCACCCAGACAAAAATGGTGGTGATGATAAAAAGTTCAAAGAAATAAGTGAAGCTTATGCGGTTTTGTCTGATTCTAAAAAACGCCAGCAGTATGATACTTTTGGCAACGCTGACAATATGGGTGGCGGTGGCAATCCATTCGGTGGCCAGGGCTTTGAAGGTTTCGACTTTTCTCAATTCAATCGCAATGGTCAAGGATTCGAATTTGATATGGGAGATATTTTTGGTGACATCTTTGGTGGAGGTGGACGTCGTGAACGAGTAAAACGTGGACGTGATGTGTCTGTGGATTTGGAAATTACTTTTTCCGAAGCTGTCTTTGGAGTTGAAAAGAAAATTAAACTTACCAAAAATAATACTTGTAAAGTTTGTCAGGGTTCTGGTGCCAAAGCTGGCAGTGCTACTACCACTTGTTCTACGTGTAATGGACACGGTATTGTCCGCGAAGCCAAGCGTTCAATCTTTGGAACTATTCAGACTGAAAAGATGTGTCCGGAATGTAATGGAGCGGGCAAGGTAGCCAAAGAAAAATGCTCTAATTGTCGTGGTGACGGTATTACCAAAAGCGAGGTGGAATATTCTGTCAAAATTCCTGGCGGTATCAACGAAGGCGAATCTATGAGAATGTCCGGAGCCGGTGAGGCTATTGCTGGCGGTCAGCCAGGGGATTTGTATATTCGTATTCATGTCAAAGATCACCCAATTTTTGAAAAAGTGGGCAATGATTTGACTATGGCTTTGGAGGTCAAATTGACCGAGGCCCTACTTGGCTCTGAGAGGCCGATTGAAACTTTGGACGGTCAAGTGACGGTAAAGATCCCAGAAGGGGTAAATAACGGCGAAATCTTGCGTTTAAAGGGCAAAGGCGTGCCTCATGGCCGTGGCCGAGGTGATATTTTGATAGAAATCCGTATTAAAATGCCAAACCGCCTATCCCGTGATGCCAAAAAGCTAGTCGAAAACCTCAAAAACGAAGGCCTCTAATTAACAATTTATAAAAACCAAGGTCGGTCCTTGGTCTACCCTTATTTTACAAGCCTAGACCAAGGACCAACCTTGGTTTGGGAAAAAGTGTGGTGTAATATGGTGGTTAGGTTTAAAAATAGGAATTGAAAAAGGCCGGCGAGAGTGGAATTGAGTCCATTCTGCCGGCCTTGACCGTATTCTTGTCCTTACAAGTTTTATGGTTCGGTCAGAACCAGAAACGCCAACCCAACGAGAACCAGACAGCTTCATCGCCTCGGCCGTCGCCACGATCCTGGATAGGACTGAAAGCGTTGAGCAGAAGTGAAATGGCTGAATGTCCAGTTTTGGAATACCATTCCGGTCCAATGGACCAGAGTGAGTAAGATGCCGGTGCGTAACCGTGCGTTCCATCATCACAACCAATCAAACCATCACAACGAAGATAAAGATCCTCGGAGATTTTGGTTAAGTGACGGAAACCAACATCGAGACTGGTGCCACTGCCGTCATGTGGGTGTAGACTTTGTGGAGTCATACAGCCAGGTACACAGTCCATGGCGGACCCAAGGATTTCCTGATGCATAAGTCTAATAAAGACTGACACCCGGTTGCCATTTTCAAGGTTAGAATTACTAGATAATTCCAATCGAAGGTTCAGATAATCTGGTACCTTGAATGATGTGGTAGTCCACCCCAAGATCCAACCATAATCTCCACGCCTATTATTACTATAGATTTGGAGATGATTGAAGCGTTCTGTTTCTCGGCCTCGGAATAAACCAGAGTTTCTTTCGTATTCCAGTCCCAATTCCAGTCTGACGTCGTGATTATCTTCGTTTGAAAGAAAAATTACTTCACGAAGCTCAGCCTTGAGTTGATCTGTGTCAGCTGTTCTTTCGTCATAGACGAAATATGGTTCTGGTCGTTCTTGGTGTGGAAGATTTTCCATACCACTTGTTCCAGATCGCTGGCCTGTACCGTCACGATAGGTGAGACTAAGGTGAAGACCTTCAGCACCTTTCTTGCCAAAGAGATTGAAATCAACCCCGTAAAGAAAAGTGTTGGTGTCTTCGATTTTTCCCCAGTCGGTCACTGACCTCTGAGTATACTTGATTTCAGCTTGACTGGAATAATCTCCAGAGTCGTGTCCGATACCTTGCATAAGGCGATCATCGGCGGTGGAGGGAATAACACAGAAAATTGCTGCGAGACCCATGAACCACCACAAAATCTGAGAGATGCGTTTCTGACGGTTTTTCATCTGTCTTTCTCCTTGTTCTGGATTTGTTTCGTTGGCGAAATTTCAAAATGAACCTCACTCGAGGTTCGGCACGTTCTGTGCAATACAATAACACAATTCCAAATAAAATCAAGTACGGGGAAGTGGACAAATGGCGGGAAAATTGAAGAGTCCTCATTCTTCAATTTTCCCGCCATCTTTACAAAACCCCGAAAAAGTTCATAATTATACACATATGTTTACATACAACCACAAGAAAGTTGATAAGAAATGGCAATCTTATTGGAACAAAAAGAAGGTCTATGAGACCAAGGACGGCAAGGCTGGCGCAACTGCCAAGAAATGCTACATCTTGGACATGTTCCCATATCCATCTGGCGACGGTCTCCATGTCGGCCATCCAAAAGGTTATATCGCGACTGACATTTTTTCTCGTTTCAAGCGCATGACTGGACATAATGTCCTTCATCCAATGGGCTTTGACGCTTTCGGCTTGCCTGCTGAAAACTACGCTATCAAGAATAAAGTCAATCCCGAAATTGCCGTCAAAAAGAATGTCAAAAAATTCAAAGATCAGCTCGCCATCATTGGTCTGGATTATGATTGGTCTCGTACTGTAAATACAACTGATCCGGAATACTATCGTTGGACTCAATGGATTTTCTTGCAGATGTTTAAGAAAGGTTTAGCTTTTGAATCTTTCGAACCAATCAACTGGTGCCCATCATGTAAAACTGGTTTGGCGAATGAAGATTTGGATGGAACAAAATGTGAACGTTGTGGTACTGAGATTGAACACAAGCCAATGCGCCAATGGGTTTTGGAAATTACAAAATATGCTGACCGTTTGCTTTACGATTTGGATGATTTGAATTGGCCAGAATCAATTAAAGAGTTGCAGCGCAATTGGATTGGTCGCAGTGAAGGTTCAGAATTAACTTTCAAAGTGCAAAATTCTAATGAAGTGATCAAAGTCTTTACTACTCGTCCGGACACACTTTACGGTGTGACTTATGTCGTCGTGGCTCCAGAAAATAAATTGGTACAAGCTCTAAAACCACAAATCACCAACTGGAAAGAAATTGAGAAATATTTAAAAACCACCAAAGCCAAAACTGAATTAGAAAGAACGGCAGATAATAAAGAAAAGTCTGGCGTGGAGCTAAAAGGTGTGAAAGTCATTCATCCAATCACTGGCGAAACTGTGCCAGTCTTTGCTGCTGACTACGTCTTGGCTGGATATGGTACTGGAGCTGTTATGGCCGTGCCAGCCCACGATGATCGCGATTATGCTTTTGCTGTCAAATACAATCTACCTCTCAAAGAAGTTATTATTCCAGAAAGAATCGATAAACGTAATCCGCCAGTAGCTGGCAAAGAAAAAGTTGAACGTCAAAATGTTCAGGTGGTAGTTCGCAATCCAAAAGATGGCAAGATTTTGTATATCAAATATAAAAAGTTTGGTTGGCATTCTTTCCCGATGGGTGGTATTGATGGTGGTGAATTATTGGCAGCTGCGGCTCGTGAAGTCATGGAAGAGACTGGCTACAAGAATTTGACCAATGGAAAAGTTTTGGGTGGACAGGTGCGCGCAGAATATTTTGCCGCTCACAAAGATGTAAATAGAGTATCTTATACCAACTTGGTATCTTTTGATTTGGAAAATGAAGAAAGAGTTCCAGTTAGTGAAAAAGAGGCTGCCGAAGCTGATTATTTCTGGGCTGATATGAAAGATATGACCTGTGATTTTATGTGCCATGCGGAAATGGATGTTTGGCTTGATCGTTTGAACAATGGTACGGAAAAAGCTTATTGTGAAGATGGTGTTATGGTCAATTCTGACAAATTCAATGGTCGCAAGAATACTGAGATTATGGAAGAGATTACCAAACTCGCTGGCGGTAAAAGAAAAGTTACTTATCGTCTGAAAGATTGGGTCTTCTCTCGTCAGCGCTATTGGGGTGAACCAATTCCACTCGTCCACTGCGAACACTGTGCTCAGGCTAAATTTACCAAAGAGGCCAAGCTGACCGTGAACTTTTATTACAAGGATGTCTGGACTGCACTAAACAACGGAACAAAAACAGTAGAAACACGGGCGTTGAATCCAGAGGAGCAAAATAGATATTTTGGCAACGTTAAGGTTGGCGATATTTTGAACTTCGAATACAAAAAAGAGAAAGGAGGAAAAACCATTGAACAAAAATGTGTTCGGGTTAAGGGTGCTAAAATCTACAAAACATTTGCTGATCTTTTTGCGGACAAGGATACACTATCTAAACTTCACATTAAGAAATATTCCTCAGTTATTGATTTGGAGAAATCATATTCTACTTTTGGTGACGACTACATGAATAAAATTATTAAGAATGGTTTGGTAGCTTGGGAGATTGAACCAGTAACAATTCCGGTACCGGTTCCAGAAAAAGATTTGCCACTCAAATTGCCAAAAGTAAAATCCTACGAACCGTCTGGCACCGGTGAATCACCATTGGCCAAGATTGATAAATGGGTCAATACCAAATGTCCGGTCTGTAAGGGCAAAGCTAAACGCGAAACCAATACCATGCCACAGTGGGCTGGTTCTTCTTGGTACTATTTGCGCTACATCGATCCAAAGAACAAGAAAGCTTTGATTGATTCGAAGAAAGAAAAATTCTGGATGAAAGGGGGAGTGGACATGTATGTTGGTGGTACCGAACACGCTACTCGCCACTTAATTTATGCTCGTTTCTGGCACAAATTCTTGTTTGATATTGGCGTGGTTTCTACCAAGGAACCTTTTGCCCAACTTCGCAACCAAGGTATGATTCTTGGCGCTGACAATCGCAAGATGAGCAAGCGTTGGGGTAATGTGGTCAACCCTGATGATGTGGTGGCCAACTTTGGTGCTGACGCTTTACGCGTTTATGAAATGTTCATGGGCCCATTTGCTATGGAGGCTGCTTGGAGTACTGACAACTTGATCGGCTCACGTCGTTTCTTGGAACGCTTTGCCAAACTGCAAGACAATGTGACTAAGAATAAAAAAGAAGTGAAAATGGATGAAGTGGAAATGACCATTCATCGCACTGTAAAGAAGGTGACTGAAGACATCGCTGAATTCAACTTTAACACCGCTGTGTCTTCTATGATGATTGCGGTTAATGAACTTTTGGACAAGAAGATTTTGGCTGAACATCTGGAAATGCTAGTCAAAGTCCTAGCTCCATTTGCCCCGCATTTGACTGAAGAAATCTGGCAGACTACTCTGAAGAAAAAGAAAACGATTCATCTTGAGAAATGGCCAACTTGGGATCCAAAGAAAATCATTAGCAACAAGACCAAGATTGCTGTGCAGGTGAATGGTAAGGTTCGCGAGACTATTGAATTCAACTCCGCTGATGTTTCTGAAGCCGATGCCAAAGAAAAAGCAATACAGGCTGAAAATGTTAAACGTTGGTTAGTGTCTCCAATCAAAAAGATTATTTATATCAAAAATAAGATTCTAAATATTGTGATCTAATTTTCTGGTTGTCATTCCTGGCTTGACCAGGAATCCAGTCTTGATTAGAAAAAACCGCTCACGCGGTTTTTTCTTTCTGCCCGTCTTCGCGAGGGTATTCCCGTGGCGATCCAGACCTTTAGTTATTAAAACCTGGACTGCTTCGGACTACCTCGCAGAGACAGATAGAAAAATTACTACTTTCATTTTATTTCATTCGAATGTTTTTTCTGCTATAATATACCCAAATGAAGTTGCAAATTACATTCTTTCAACAAGATACCGACTATACCTGTGGGCCAACCTCGCTCCAAATGCTTTTTGATTATTTTGGTTTGTTCAAATCTGAAGATGACCTGGCACATATTCTCAAAACATCATCAGAACACGGCACTTTCCATCGAAAGCTAATCGACGGTGCTCGTAAGAATGGCTTTTATTGTTATGTTAATAATAACTCTACTATCCACGAAATCAGCCACTACCTAAAGCTCGGTCTACCAGTCATTGTCCACTTTACCGAGACTTCTAGTAACGATACCCACTATTCTATTGTTTATGGAGTCACTGCAAGCAGTGTGTTATTGAACGATCCCTGGAATGGCAAGATTCACCTCTCTCGCAAAAACTTTATGAACCGCTGGCATGGTTGCGTTAAAAACGTGTGTAATGATGGTTGGATGATGGTTATCTCCAAAGACAACTTTAATTTAGGTAGGCAATATTTGCCGTATTAGTTTTATATTTTTCAAAAAAGTATAATAGTTTCAATATATCTCAATCAACGTCAAAGAAATAACTTCTGACTCTAAAGAATAAAATTGCAGATAACCATTTTGACTTTCACCCCTCAATCTGATAAGCTCTACAATAGAAATCCTAGAACGTCTAGGGTAGATCTTTAACATTCTTCTCAATGCATTACATTTTTTTACATGTTGTAAAAAGGGTGATGGATAGAGAATCAAACAAAATGAGAGGATTTTAGTTATGAAATGTCAAACTTTGATTGCCCCGTTGTCTGTGCAAATTGAACTTACAGAGAACTGTACTCATTCATGTATGCATTGTTACTGTTACTTTAAGCAAGGGCAGTATACAAAACAAAAACTTTCACGTGATCAACTTACGATTATTGCAAAGGAAATCAGTGATAATAAAATAAAGGATGTTGTTATTACTGGTGGTGAACCGTTAATGGAGATTGATAATTTACTTTTTATCGCTAATGAATTGCAAAAATTGACCTGGTGTTCAGTTTCCCTCAATTCCAACCTGGTCTTGATGACAAAGAAAAAAGCTGAACAAATTTTTAATGCTGGAATTAAAAGTGTTTTAGTTAGCTTGATGGCGGATACTCCTGAGCTCAATGATTTTATTGCTAACAAAAAAGGAATCTGGAAACGAACAATTTCTGGTATTAAATCTGCCAAACAAGCAGGATTGAAAGTAAATGTAAATATGGTTTTGACCAAATGGAATATAGACCGTGTTTACGAGACCGGAAAATTGATCGCTGGGCTTGGTTGTGACTCCTTTTCCGCTACTCGTTCCTGTGCTCCAACTATTGCAGGTAAAGAATGGTGTAAGAATTTGATTTCTTCCGAAGAGACAAAAATGAGCTTGGATATGCTGCTTCGTCTCAAAAATGAATTTGGCATTTCTGTTGACATTATTGACCCATATCCGTGGTGTATTTTGGGTGATATAACAAAATACCAGGACTTTACTCGTAGAAGGTGTAATGCTGGCATAGCGCATTGTCAAATTGGTCCAGATGGTCAGATTCGTGCTTGTGGTCCATCACATCAAAAATACGGAAGTATTATTGAAGATGGTATACAAAAAATCTGGCAGAGGATGGCTGAATGGCGTGAATATCGTTTTTCTGGCAAGTGCCAAAATTGTAATTTTTTTGCAAATTGTGGTGGTGGTTGTACTGTTGAATTACAACATTCTACATACCAAGATACTGGTATAATTCTATCGGAAGACGAGGTTAAAAATTTACCACCAGCAAAGGAGGTAGATATAATTATTTCGCCAGACGATGAATTACAATTTGTAGAAAATCTTGTATTAAGAGACGAGGAATTCGGAGGAACTATTTTTGCAAAAGACAGCGAAACGGTTTTCCTGGATAGCAAGTCATTGAGTGTTGTTAAGGATCTTCAAGGTAAAACTTTTACAGCAAGGCAACTTACCACAGAAGGTTTTGAAATTGAAAAATCCTTGATAACATTTTCCGGATGGATAGATAAAAAACTTATAATTATCTACAAAAAGAAAGGAGGTGGGAGTCATGACTGAGATCAAATTGTTTGAAGGCGCGAACTATTCGTGCAATTGTCAACAGTCTGGTGGTGGTTGCAAACGGTAACTAGCCACAATAAACAGGCTGCAGAGAGGTAGTGGCCCTAAAAGTCATTACCTCTCTTTATTATTTAGTATATAATGAATATTATGATTTTTTCAATAAAGACCAAAGAGGATAATTTTATAGAAGATTCCTATCAAAAATCCATGTGCGAATTAAATACTTTTTTTGGTATAAACTGGGTAGAAAATACACCAAATATTTTTATTGCCCCCAATCGAAAAGAATTTGACAATTTGCTTGGTCATCCCACAGAAGATTGGTTAATTGGTTATGGAGTTAGTAAGAGCATATATATATTAGATAAATATAGTATTAAAAAACATAGTAATCATCAATTTTCAAATCAAAAATATCAGCAACTTATTAAACACGAACTATGTCATCTTTTTCAGGAGGCTGTATCTAAATATTTACACCCAGTATGGTTGAGTGAAGGGTTATCTGTATATTTATCAGAAGAAACAGATGATGTTAAAAGGGAGTTTACATCATTTTTAAATAATTATTTTATTACAGAAAAATCTTCCTATGATGAGGGCAGTTATTTTGTAAGATTTTTAATTCAAAAATTTGGTAAAAATAAATTTATACATTTTTTATACAAAATCAGTGAACTAAACTACATAACAAGCGATGATAAAAATTTAATTAGAAATCAAAACAAATTTAAAAAGGATTTTAACTGTTTATTTAAGAAAATCTTTAAATTTGATTTAAATTACAGAAGTATTAATAATGCGTATGCCAAATTTTATAAAGAAAAATTTGAAAAATAATAATTAGGGTGAGGTGATGGAGAGTAATAATGAATTTATTTTAACTCTTGAACATGTGGCTCCGCCAATTTCTGGCTGGGGTATGGGTATTGATAGAACAGTGGCAATTTTAACTGGCCAAAATAACTTAAGAGATGTTGTTCTTTTTCCACTTTTGAGACCAAAAAAGTAACATATTTAAACATTTCTTTTAAAATTTGACACCCCACCACCCAAAATGCTTTAATATTAGAAATTACCGATATTTTATGGATTGTTGGGGGAATACTATTATTTGGATTGGTGGTTTTTCTCGTGTCAAAAAACATCAAGCGAACCGCGGTGGTGGTGCCAAGCTATTGAACTATTACGTATATCTTGACATATCCATAAATAGATAGTACTCTTCAGAAAGAACGAACCTTGCAAAACAACCAACAGAAGGAGACTTCAGATGAGTAGCAACAATAATCAAATCGTCCCAAAACTTGGGTGGCTCACGGTAAATAGAGCTTGCAACATGCGCTGTGAGTGGTGTTATGCGAAAGAAACAGAGTATAGAGGAGAAATGAGCTTAGAACTTGCAAAAGAACTGGCAACATTAATCCACTCCTGCGGAATCAAAAAGATCATCCTTATCGGGGGAGAGCCTACCATTTGGGGTCCACTGCTTGACTTTAACAAGTTTTGCAGAGGTATCGGTGTCGAAACACAAATAGCAACAAACGCACTAAAGTTTGCGAATGATGCTTTTTGGGAAAATTATGTGAAAAATCCGAATGACTTAGTGGGAATATCACTGAAGGGATGTGGTGAACTGTCCTACAAGAAGACAACAGGAATTAAGGATTTTGATTCAATAGTGACAGGGTTGAGAAGAGGAATAGATTTCTTTCACTGCGGTGTTAGTACAGTCTATAGCTCGCTAAATCCAAACGAACTAATTGACACTGCACGTTTTTCAAAAGAACTCGGTGCCAAGTATTTGGATGTAGGGTTCTGTACACCTGTACCGACACAAAAGGGTTCTGATGGTGACTTCCTGATACCACCAGAACAAATTGTTTCTAATGTAATGAGTGTTTATGATGATGTTAACTCTATAATGGAAGGAAAAATATCTTTTTCAATGAAACTCCCTTTGTGTTTGTGGCCAGAAACTTTTCTAGACCTCCTAACTTCAAGAAACCAAATCTCAACACTTTGTCAGTTGAGACAAAAATCTGGTTTAATTTTTGGGGTGTCTGGCGAAGTTATTATGTGTAACAATCTGTTTGATTTCCCGGTTGGTAAATTTGGGGAAGATTTTTCTTCAGTAGACGAACTACTGGACTTTTTGAACTCCCCATTAATAGCTGGGTATTACGACAGATTAAACAACTACCCCTCGAAAAAATGTATTTCATGTAAGAGATTTTCCGGATGTGGAGGTGGTTGCCCCATGTTCTGGTCATATTACAATGCAGATGAAGTTATACGTGGTTTTGCTTAACAAAAACCCAATTCAGCGAGCCCAAACGGGCTCGCTTTTTACAACTATCATTGTCGCTTTTATATTTAAAACAAGTGTTTATATTTGACAAAGTAATATTGTCAATATATCATTATATTGATTCACCCGTTTGGTGAATGCAAACAGTAACGTGGGCGTTTAAGATGTCCAAAACCACAATTCCCCCAAAGGGAAAGGAGAGACAAGATGGATAAGTTTATCGAATCTCTGAGAATCACTGGTGTTTCGAGTAGCGGAGCCAAGTTCAAGAACTTGCGCACCGTGACCGAGGGATCTGGTGAATGCGACTGCAACTGCTGCGACGGCTGTAATGGCCCGGGGACAAGATCATTCCTCAGCAAAACCCGTGCTGATCCGGCGTACCGCCCGCAACACCTCACTGTAACCCAGCTATGACATATCTTGGGTTACAGTGTTTTTTTACACAAAATAGGTTAAAATTGAAATTAATGATGATAAAATTAGACATAAAATATTCTTTAGAGTACGAAAAAGAACGTATAAAATATACACTGAGCAAAGCCGACTGGTTTCTCAAGAACGGTTATTCTAAATGGATTAAGCTACCTGCTGGCAAGAAGTTGGAAGATGTTGATATAAAAACCTCAGAAAATTCTTTACTAACTACAGCAGAGGAAGAATATTGCACCAATGACTATGAAAAGATAAAAAAAACTATAGAGGAGCAGTGGTCTATTTCCTCGTCTAAACTTGAGAATTACTTTGCTATGACTTCACTAAAGCAAGAAGATATCTATATTATTCAACTCACAAAATATGGGGTAGGGGGAAGTTATAATGTTCCTAACAAAGTTATTTCGAATTTTCAGAACAAAACTGAAATAGCACTTTTAAGAAATATCATCCATGAAATAATTCACTTATCGATCCAATCTCTTATTGATGAATACAGAGTTGAACATTGGATTAAAGAAAGACTAGTTGATCTAATTCTTGCAAAAAATGATCCCACTTTGGTTATCATGCAAAATATTACTATAGATACCACAGCTGTCGATTCAGTTTTTGAAAAGTACTATCCTGATGTGGAAAAAATAATTAAGTGTATTTAAATAATCATGTTTGACACCCCACCTCCCAAAATGCTTTAATATTAGAAATGACCGATATTTTATGGATTGTTGGGGGAATACTATTATTTGGACTTGTGGTTTTTCTCGTGTCAAAAAACATCAAGCGAACCGCGGTGGTGATGTCTGGTTGGGGATTGTATGAGGCGTACAACTTTGCCTTTGATTATATTATTTGGCCAATACTACAAGCCTTCTATGGCGTTTGGGGAATGATAATTCTAATAATTATGGCTTTAACCATGAATTTTTTTGTTTTAATCTGGTATCACAAGAAGAAAGTTGACTGGTTTGGAGTGAATGAAATAGAAGATTTGAAGGTTAAGGGGCACATGTGGGTGCATGAAGTCAGTAATCATAAAAATTTAATCAAAAGATTTAGCTTGTATATCCCAGCCAAATTACTTCAGCTTATGATTTGGTTATTGAACAAAAATGATATTTTTGCTTTTGTTACTTTGTCAGTATGGCAAGACTCTTTCATTACGACAATATTCTTAAGACACGGTAGTTTTGAAAAGCTTGATAAGCGTGATTACACCATTTTTATTGCCAGTACAATATTTAGCTGTTTAGCTTGGGGAGTTTTGATGCAAATCGTTATTACCATCCTAAGATTGGCCTACAATCTTTTTTAATTAGATATATAATAAGACTATGAATTTAGACGAAATTTTTGCAAACGAAGAAAAGGTAAACGCATTTATTGAAGATATTTGTTCCGATCAAAAAAAGTTTTGTGATTTTGTTTATACTCCAGTTGATGAAGCCATTGAACAACTGAAGACCAGACAAAATGATACCTCTCTTGATGAAAAAATTAAAACCTTAATCAAACATGTACCTTTAATTATGGAGGGACGTCCTAAAGCGATATTATTCAGAAACGTAACAACACCAAACTACGAAACAAAATGGTTTGCGGATGTCGTAAGTACTCTGGAAGAGCATTTACACCCACTGTTTTTAGAATACACAAAAGACATGTTTACAAATAGAAACGAGTGTAAGTTCGCACTTGGTAAGTTACTACTATACAAAGGAAATAACAAGAAAAACGAACCGATGTTTGAGTCGGAAAAAATTATTGATATTAATGTTTGCAATTCAAAACCAATCAATACAATAAACACAACGGCCAATAACAACCAAAACCTTGTTGACTTTCACCACGATATCTTTCTTGATGACTTTGCCCATTTTAAAGATAATATTCATGATTTTTCTGGTTGGGTTCATGAAAATGGTCCAACAGCCAAAGAATATTACAAAAAATTCTTTGTTTTCTTTTTGAAGCACGGCGTTTTGTTTGAAAATTACCTAATTCGAACAAGTGAGCTTCCATTTATTAAAGAAGTTATATTAAAAGCGTTTATAGAGATTTATAAAAATACCGGTTATAAACCCTTAATTGCCACAATCGAGCCCACTGAAATAGAAGACGGGAAGTTTTGGCAAGCCTATCCTATTAAAATCAGGGATCGTATAATTAAAGAAGTTGGTGGACAAAGCAATTGTTAATTATTCATTATCTAGTATAATTTATTTATGAAAAATGAAACAAAAATATTTTTAATAATCTTTATACTAATAATTGTTGTGGTGGTTTCTTATAGATATCAACAATATTTTTTAAATAAGAATTTTATTTTGAGCGTGCACACCTCATGTGATTCAAAAACAGAAAAGTGTTTTGCTTCTGATTGTGTATTAGGTGAAGATCCAGAATGTGACGAGTCTGCATACAAAAAAGTTGAGATACTGGATTCTATCGCTCCAGTATGTTTGGAAGAGCATAATTGTCCAACTTTTTTTTGTGAACAAGTGGTCGGTCAGTGCTCAATTATTTATTGTTCAGAAGAAAATTTAGATGATGGGGAAAAATGTTTAGATATAACTCAATAAAAAAATGTTACAACAATTTATACATGTTCAGTATTGTTACGATTATTTGGTAAATCAAATTCCTATTGGTTTGCTTTTTTACACACACCTAACCGTAGCTATCGCTTCTTTAGTAGTTGGTACTTTTCTTCTTATAAAAACCAGGACTTTAGCCAGTATTACACTCTTCCTGGTCTGTTTGTCTTTTGTTGGTTGGGTCATCCTTGACCTAAGTGAGTGGTTCTCATTTTTAGGGGCAGGTAATACCATGGCAACCTGGGAACTTGCTTTTCCTTTTACACTAATTTTCTTCTTTTTTGCTTACTATTTTTTGTATACCTTTGCGACAAATCGTGATTTGCCATTATGGCAAAAAATCGCCAGTTTAATAGTAATGGCACCAACTTTTGTTTATGCTTTCTTGGGAAAAACATTAACAATGTATGACGGCAATACTTGCGAATCACTTGAAAACGGATCGGTAACAAATTACTACTATATAGCTCAGGGAGTATTTTTTATAGCAGCGATTGTATTTACAATCTATAAAATTAAAAAGAATAAGGATAGTTTAAAGAAAAAAGAAATATTTTTTGCTGGACTGGGAGTAATACTATTTATGTCTTTCTTTCTCTTTACAGACTTAGCTGTAAATATGCTCGTAGATTCTAACGCCGTTGAGTATGCCTACAACTTTGGTATTTACGGTTTGCTTGGTATGCCTCTACTACTAGGTTTCTTAGTTTATCTAATAGTTAAGTTTAAGACTTTTAACGTTAAGTTGCTCGCTGCCCAAGCACTAATGTGGACAATTGGTTTGCTTGTGGGAGCACAATTATTTTTTATTAAAACAACAACAAACTTTGTTCTAACCTCCATAACTCTTGTTATTACTGTGATTGCTGGTTATGTTCTTGTTAAGTCCGTTGAGAAGGTTGATGAACAGAAAATTGCCTTGGGGGAAGCCAACGAGGCTCAGCAAGGCCTTATTCGTTTTATTACCCACCAGGTCAAGGGTTTCTTTACCAAGAGCAAGATGATTTTTGCCTCAGTTTTGGAAGGTGATATGGGGCCTGTAAGCGATGATTTGAAACATTTAGTGCAACAGGGCATGGATTCAGATAACCAGGCAGTAGATATGATTCAAGGCATTCTCAGCGCTTCAAGTCTTAAAACCGGCAAAACTGACTTCGTTTTTGAAAAGATTGATTTTGTAAAATTTGCTAAAGATATAGCTGAAAAATACATATCAAGAGCCAAAGACAAGGGTCTTGATTTACAAATCAATTTACCCGAACAAGAGATTTTTGCCAATATTGATAAAACTCAATTTGAGCAGGTTATCAAAAACTTGGTTGATAACGCTGTGAACTATACTCAGACCGGATCAGTTATTATCTCACTTAGTCGTCAGATGCACGAAGACGATGGCAGAAAAATTATATTTTCTGTAAAAGACTCTGGAGTAGGCCTATCAGGTAAAGACAAATCTAGTCTCTTCCACGAAGGAGGTAGGGGAGAAGAATCAATTCGCTACAATGTAAACTCTACCGGCTATGGTCTCTATATTGTGAAAAAGATTGTGGAGAAACACCATGGTTACATCTGGGCTGAATCAGCAGGACGTGATCAAGGCTCAACCTTTATCTTTGAGATTCCGGAGTTTCAGAACAAATAATATTTGACAGATACACCAAACCTTATTATAGTAAAGATGGAGTCTTGATATGTTGTCAAGACCGTTCCAAAACAACAACAGAAAGTAGAGGCTACAGATGGGCGGAAAAAATCATCAGCCGTGCAATCACTATCTCGGTGAATCCACGGCACTTTCCCGAAACATCAGTTTGGCTCATGCCAGGCTGGAGTTGGGGAATGTCATCCTCGAGGATATCATCCTCTCGGAACTCAGCGGTAAGCGGGGAGTTACCAAGTTGCTGATCAAGCGACTTCACGCCTCCTGCGACCACATCCAGAAAGCTCTGGTTGATTGCGAAAAACTTCGTCAGAAAATGAAGGACAACAACTTTGTTGATCTTCCTACACTGGCGACAGCAAACCTGAATGAGATTGGCAACAATCTCGTCCAGATGGGCATGGTCAGCGAAAGTCACTGGACTCATGTTTCTGGTGTCATGGAAAAAGGCGGCTTCAGATCTGTCCTGACGTTCTTTGAACAAGGTTTGAATGATTTGCTTTCCAAGACCAGAATCCTGATCACTTCTATCGAGGAAATCAAAACCCAGATGGAATCCGGCTTGACCAACGTTATCATGGAAGAAAATCGCGAGGGAAATATCAAGATTGCCTTTGCGGTTCTCTACCAGACATGGAATAACTTCGAGCAACATTTCATGGCTTCCAGCATGCTCTCAACAGAGCTCTGGTATCGTCACAAGAATCACAGCTCAATCTACTACGGTGTTCTCAAGGAAAACACCATCTCTGCCTAATTCAATGTGATTAGGCAAAGCAGCGCCACACGGCGCTGCTTTTTAAATTATCACTTTATTAATATCTTCTTCAGTAAGATTTAAATATGAAACTTGTGGATCACAATAGTGCCGACCGACTTTAATTTTATTATCAACAATTTTTAGAACTAAAACTAGTGGCGTTCTGTATAATTGTTTAGTTACTGGGTCAGTATAACTTTCAACTAGTTCAACCATAACAACATTCTCTCCTTCAGCTATATTTTTTATGTCGTATTTTCTGTCCTTAATTTGGTAAATATCTTCCAAATCTACATCAAAAGACTCTGAGTTCTCCGCTCTTTTTGACGCAGGAAATAGTGTACCCTTAATTGACTTGTACATCCAAGTCATTGAGTAATCATCAGACAGTTTATTAAGTGCTGATTTTGAATCACCCTTAATTTCGTCATTTAAAACCTCTAGTACTAATTTAATATTTTTTGATGAATCAGTCATGAAGTAATTATAGCATTATTATATAATATTACATCTAAACAAAAAAACAGATTATGTATAGCTTATAGCCCGCTTAAATTGGCGGGTTTTTTGTTTTTGTTGTATAATTATGCAAAACCACTGAACAAAGTGGCTAATTTTTATGAAAAGAAAAACTAATGTGTCGATCAAGACGATTTTTAGCTATTTTTATAAAGGTGTTGAAAATTATAAGGCGCTAACAATTACTTGTTTCTTCTTGTATTTGTTTAGTTACATCGCGGATTCAGTAGTGCCATATTTTTATAAAGATTTCTTCGATACCATGAATATGGCTGACGAGAAATTTATTCTAGCACCACAGCTGGTCAAGATAATCTTGATCATTGCCTTTTTCCATTTCATGAATTGGATTCTCTTTAGATTTGGTTCTATCATAGTTAACATTACCGAATCAAGGGGTATGGTAAAAATGCAACAAATGGCTTTCAATTACTTAATCGACCATTCACACAATTTCTTCGCCAACAATTTCACCGGTTCTCTAGTTCAAAGGGTGAACAGACTCAGTCGCTCATTTGAGAAGATTATGGACATGTTATATTTCCAACTCTTACAGCTTCTTGTGATTATTGTTAGTGCGATTTGGATTACATACTACACTTCACCGGCAATATCTTATATTATTTTGGGTTGGGTAGCTTTCTACACTGTGGGCGGTATTATTTTCTATCGCTGGCGCCTAAAATTTGATTCCGAACGCGCCTCAGCTGAATCAGAAACTAGCGGTTTGTTGGCTGACAATATTTCCAACTATCAAACTATCGCCTTGTTCTGCACTGCGGAGAAAGAAAAACAGAGTTATCGCGACACCTCAAACAACCTATCGAGAATAATTACCAAAACTTGGAATTGGAGTGCTGTTTATGATGGTTTCCAGTTTGGTCTCATCTCTGTTATCGAGTTTATAGTTTTCTATTACGCTATCAAATTCTGGCAAGTCGACAAATTAACTGTTGGTGGTTTTGTTATGATTCAAATCTATGTTATTTCTCTGGGTAAACAATTATGGACTGTGAACAGAGTGATTCGTGACATATTCGAAAGTATTGCAGATGCTGAAGAAGGTGTCGATATGATGGAAACACCCCACGAAATACAAGACATACCGGCTGCAAAAAAACTTGAGGTGACTGGTGGCCAGATTGAATTTAATGATGTGGTTTTTAACTTCAATGAAACCAGGACTGTTTTGGATAGAATAAATTGTCATATAAAAGCAGGGGAGAAGATTGCTTTGGTTGGGCCATCTGGAGCTGGCAAGACTACTTTTGTTCGTCTACTTCTACGTCTCTACAATTTAACCCAGGGTCATGTTTTTATTGATGGTCAAGATATTCAAAGAGTATCTCAAGAAAGTCTACGCAAAAATATCAGTCTCGTACCTCAAGATCCAGTACTATTCCATCGAACATTGATGGACAATATTCGCTATGGTCGTTTGGACGCAACAGATGAAGAAGTTATTGCGGCAGCCAAACTCGCGCACTGCGATGAATTTATTGAAGTCTTACCTGACAAATATCAAACTTATGTTGGTGAGCGTGGAGTCAAACTGTCTGGTGGGGAAAGACAACGCGTAGCCATAGCTCGCGCAATTTTAAAGAAAGCTCCAATTCTTATCCTTGACGAAGCAACTTCTAGTCTTGATTCCAACTCGGAAGCTTTGATTCAAGATGCTCTGGATCGTCTGATGGACAACTGCACTACTATTGCTATTGCCCACCGACTCTCAACTATCAGTAAAATGGATAGAATTATTGTGATTGATGGTGGAAAAATTGTTGAAGAGGGAACTCATACTGAACTGTCTCACAAAGAAGGTGGCTTGTACCACAAATTGTGGACTTTGCAGGCCGGCGGATTTATTTTGACGAGCGAGGAGCGAGTGAAAGAGTAATCGCTTTCACGTCGTCCGAGTCGAAGTCAAACTACAAGGTATTAATATCGCGCAGCTTGCTGCGTCAAAGGTGAGTCTTCGAATCCTTTTGTGTCCAGAGCTTGCTCTGGGGTTTAATACCTTTTATTCAGGAATAGGGAGTTATCTATTTAAAAAAATAAAACCCCTTAAACTAATTATAATTTTAGATAAGGGGGTGTATGTATTCAGGATGTCCTACTATTTCATTAGCAATTCATGCAAACTCGAGTTTGAATTCGTAGCAAATTTTGCAGCATAGTAAACTGCAATTAAAAACAAAGAAATAGACGAGACTATGATCAGACTATAAAAGAACATCTTGGCCCCTCGCTGCATTTTTTTAAGCATCGATACCACCTCCTCTCTTACAGATATATTAGCACACAAGATTAAAGCTGCAATTGTTGCCATTTTAGATAAAATGTTATAATCTAATATTATATAAATATAATTAAAATAGCAAAAAATGCCCAACAATAATAACGCAATATCAGAAAGATTGGAGACAGCTAAAAAAATTCTTGATCGTGGTGTCGTAGTTGGTGTTCTCCCTGACAAGGAGTCTTTTCTTCAGAGGTTGGCTAGTAATGAGCCTATGAAAATATATATTGGTGCAGATCCTACCTCTACAGCTCTGCATCTCAGTCATGCAAAAAATTATATGCTGCTTGAAGAATTCAGAAAACTCGGGCATGAAGTTTATGTACTTTTTGGTAATTTTACAGCAAAAATCGGTGATCCTTCAGGACGTTTGACTGCCAGAAAAAAATTGAATGATGAAGAAGTCACTAAAAATGTTCAGGGTTGGATTAGACAAATTAAACCACTTATGGATTTTGATGCGCAAGTAAATCCACCCAAAATTGTCTATAATAATGATTGGCTTTCAAAATTAACTATGGCCGATGTTATTGAATTGGCTTCAAATGTAACAGTTCAACAAATGATTGAAAGAGATATGTTTGCTAAACGCATCAATGAAAAACAACCTATTTTTCTTAATGAGTTTATGTACCCATTAATGCAGGGTTATGATTCTGTGGCATTGGATGTTGATGCTGAATTGTGTGGCAGTGATCAAACATTTAATGCTTTAATGGGTAGAACACTTTTAAAAAAGTTAAAACAGAAAGATAAATTTGTCGTAACCGTAAATCTCATGGAAAATCCAATTACACACGAATTAATGTCAAAAAGTCGTGGAACTGGTGTTTTTCTAGATTATGATGCATTTAATATGTATTCAGCAATTATGGCTCAACCTGACGAAATGACACAAATATTTTTGATCAATAATACAAGAATACCAATCGAGAGAATAGAGGAAATTATTAAAGCAGAGAATCCCAGAGATGCAAAAATGACCGCTGCCTTAGAAATTGCAACCGTTTTTCACGGAAAGGAATCAGCAAATTTGGCTCAAGAAAACTGGCTAAAGCAATTTAGCAAGAAAGAAATACCTGATGAAATACCAGAAGTAAAAGTTGAGAGTGGAGCATTACTGTTGGGAATATTGGTTAATAACAAACTAGTTGAGTCCAAGAGCCAGGCTCGTCGTTTGTTTGAAGATGGAGCAGTTAGAAATACTGTTGACGATGAGAAAATTACCGACCCACAATTCAAAGTGACCGAAACCATTGTCCTCAAAGTAGGTAAAAAGAATTTTATCAAAATACTTACAAAATAAATCAAAAAACATTTGGCATCACTGCCAAATGTTTTTTGTTATGAAGTATTATCTTTTTGTAGGCCATTTATCTAAAATTAAATCCAAAACATCAATATATTTTAATCTAGCATTTTTCCACTCAATCTCATTACCATTTTTACATGTATCAAATAATTTGTTTAACTCTTTGTTGTTATAATAAGAAGTTTGTTCCATCATTTGATATATTGCGTTCTGGTTTGGGTCTTTTCTTTCATCGTTATTAGATAATATCAAATCTCGGTACTCTTCGCATGGTGTTGTAACATCAATTGCAGAACCTTTAATACTTTTGCACATCTTTGGATAGCCAGATAATCCTTTTATCATCTTGCCATACATTGCAGCAATATGAAATTTCAACCCCATTCTTTCCATGACTTTTTTTGTGAGTAATACATATTTGTGTTCTTCTATTCCCAAGGTTATCAAAATATTTTCGTATCCACCTACAGTCCCAAGATGTATGAAGTCAGCAACCATTAAGAGTAAAGACATTTTCATTGGGAAGGAAACGCTTTTATATACACCTTCCTTTTTATAAATATATGAAATATCTTCTTCTGCCTCATCAAAATCCTGATCAGTTAGGTAATGTGCGACCAGAAAAGCAGTCTTAATTATACTATCCTGCGAGAATTGATCCCTCATAACACCTTTTTTTGAGTTATAGCCGAGGTTTTCTAAGAACTTTTTAAAAACAACAACTCTTTCCCTAACTGCAATCAGGGTTTGGTTTCTAGCATTATATGAATCAAGATCACCCAAAACAATTTGTGTTTTAAGACCAGCTTTTTGAAGCTCAATTATTTTTAGCATTTCCGATATACTTCCTAGATGTGGATTACCGCTCATCCCGAAACCAGTAGTGATGATTGTTTTCTTACCATCTTTAAGTTTTTTTGCAAATACGTCACCATCGTGGTGACAAATAAATTTCTTTTCCAGCGCCTCTATATCTAATGTCTTTAATGAAAAGTTAATTTTTTTAAAATCAATAGGATTATAGTTATGTTTTCTTATTAATTCACTATAGTAAGAATCATTAAAAATGACATTGTTTTTCTTCATAATTATGAATAATATACAAAAAACATTACCTCTGCAAGCGGTTTTTTAAAATCATTTTAGTCTATTGACATTTCGACAAATATATGTATAATTGCTAATAGAACAAAGTATGGGTTATAAATAGTTTTTTGTCACAAACCAACAAATATATAGGAGAAAAAAACATGAAACTCAAACAAATCTTGTTTGATCGAATCTCAGAAAACTGGCTGGATGTAAGTCCTGAAAGATTCATGGGCTTCATAAGACCTAAAATCTCTCAGTCCCTGGGTATCGAAAGACTCCTGGAGATGCTTAAGAACGGCAGGGTGTTAAACGTCAAGTTTGGCACTGATCCAACCAGTAGTCAGCTCCACATCGGTCACGTGGTTCCAATGATACTGGTTGAAATGTTTCAAAAGGCCGGACACAATGTAGATTTCATAGTTGGAGATTTTACAGCTATGATCGGCGACCCGTCTGGCCGGGACACCTCTCGTTCAGTTCTTACACGTGAACAAATCAATGAGAATATGAAAGGATTCTCAGAGCAAGCTGGTTTATTCATGAATATTAAGAAGATGCGAGTTCATCACAACTCGAAATGGTTGGATAACATGCGTCTATCTGATATGTTTAGTCATTTACAAAAAATCAACGCCACCGCAGCGATGCAACGCGATGATTTTCGTAAACGGGCTGAGAAAAACCAGGCAGTAAGCATGGCTGAACTGATGTATGGCCTACTAATGGGTTTCGATTCTCTCGAGTTAAACACCGATGTTGAGATTGGAGGGCTTGATCAATTCTTGAATGTAGCCCAGTGTAGAATGCTAATGGAAAATGCTGGGGTGGTTCAAGAAGTTGGTCTATTCACTCCAATCATCGAGGGAATAGATGGAACTGGACGGAAGATGAGTAAAAGCTTCGGCAACTCTATTCCTATCATGACAACCATTGAAGATAAATTCGGTCGAGTGATGTCTATTCCTGACCATCTAATCTTTCCCTGGTTCAAAGCTTTCACCTTTGTCCACGAGGACGAATTGGAGGAGCTGGAGTTATTTATTGCCTCTAATCCTTTTGAGGCAAAAAAAATACTCGGTATCCTACTAATCGCGCTCGAGACAAAGGACCTTGAAAGTGGAGAAGCAGAAAGGGTTAGATTTGAAAGGAAGTTCTCGAAGGGTGCCTTCAGCGAGGAAGACTGCGAGAGCATCACGGCAATGGAGAATATCTTTCAAAGCTTGAGACCGTGTTTCTCTTCAAACAATGAATTGCGCCGATTGTTTCAGCAAAAAGCTGTCCGAATGCTTGACGGAAAGATTCTTGATGGCAGTGAGACAATTGGTGGTGTAGTCCGTGTTGGTAAAAGACGAATTTTTAAAATCCAGTAGGATAGGAGGTAAAAAAATACCGCGTGCAGTTACCATTGGTGACTTCATGCGGTTTTATTATACAAGATGGAAAAAATAACATGAAAATATATGTGACTTTCCAAATTAGTAATAATATGGTACTGTACTGTCTATAAGCATATGAAGAAAAAAGAGAAAAATGATATTTTTGCAGAGTCTTTGTCTATGCCGAATCTAATATATGAAGCAATATATAGAATAAATGTGAGACATAATTTAAGTGAGAGTGAGTCATTTCATGTTTTTCGTGAAGTTCTTAGTATATTTGATAATGTTGAAAGAGGTACACAAATGGGTATTTTGCTAAATGGATTAATGGCCAAACATCCAACGGTTGAAGAAGTCGTTGGCTTTATTAAGGCTGCATTATCGATTGATGGAATTGATTTAACAAAGTTACGACATTTAAATCTTGGAGGAAATAAAAAAATAATTGCAGTGGCCGGAAGCGGAAAGAAAGGAATAAAAACAACAAATATCTCCTCGTGTGCCTCAATTGTTGCAGCTTCACTCGGTGCGTATGTTGCAAAAACATGCTCAAGCTCAACCTCATCAATTTGTGGATCTAGTGATTTTATAAAATATGTTGGCGCCAATATTGATATACCATTTAAAAAAATGACTGATGTTCTTAAAAAAACTGGTCTTGGTTTTTTTAAAATCGAAAATAGGATTAAAAAATTTGATTCACTTTATGGGGGAAAGTTTTTTGCTCCGCATATATTAAGTTTTGGTTTAGCTGGTTTATTATTACCTTTTAAACCAGATATTTTGCTGTATGGTTTGTCTCACCCCAATGTTGATTTATCAGTGAGAGTATTTAATCATCTAGGTTACAAAAATGCAATGATTGTATCTACAACTGACAATGGTATTCATTTCCTCGATGAGGTTGGTGTCTTTGGCTCAACATCAATTGTGGGTATCATTGATGGTGTAATTGGTAATGTTAAAACGATTCAGCCTGGAAACATACTTAGATTACCTCGATATGATAGGACTTCGATTTGTCCCGGTTTTAATGAAACTGATAACGTTAGGAAAAGTATACAATCACTTTTAGGAAAAGAAGGCGGTGCAATCGAAGACATGATTTGTGTCAATGCTGCAACAATTCTTTATTTAGCTGGGAAAGTAAAAAACATTACGGAAGGATACGAAAAATCAAAAAATTCAATAAGGAGCGGAAAGGCAATTAAAACTCTTGAAAAATTCATACTAGCGACTGGGGGTGATGTTGAAAAATTAAGAAAATTCCAATGAAAGCTATTACCATATCTCAAAAAAAGATAACTTACGGGGATGTTAGTTTTCAGTCATATAGAAACGGAGTTGCCGTAAGCGTTGCTTATTGTGGTTTGTGTGGAAGTGATGTACAACGCATAGATAATTTAATAAAAAGTGGTGACAAACATCCTGTATTGGGTCATGAAATCATAGGCAATATTAACTCAATTCCCGACGGCGTTAAAACTAATTTTAGAATTGGTGATTTTGTTGTAATTTCACCTATATTGTCATGTAATAAATGCGAATACTGTAAAAGGGGGAATATACAGTTTTGCAATGAAAATAAATCGATTGGAAAAACACTAGATGGGGGGTTTTCAGAAAAGGTTTGTGTGCCTATAAAAAATTTATATAAGATACCCAAGAATAAAATTTGCAAGGATCTAGTTTTGGCAGATCCTTTATCTGTTTGCCTTCATGCACTAAGTAAAATCCGTGGAATTAAGAATAAAAACATTGCTATTATTGGCGGTGGTGCTATTGGAGAGATTATGAGCCGTTTAGCTATTTATAAAAAAGCCAAGAAAATATGCATAGTCCACAAAAAAAATATTTCTAAAAAGAAGAAAGGAATAATTGAGTATGTCAATACAGTTAATATATTAGATAAAAAATTTGATGAACATTTTGACTGTGTATTTGAATGTGTTGGCAGAGAGGAAAGTGAGACAATCAATACAGCTGCTAGAATAACTAAGAAAATGGGTGATATAATTGTCATGGGCGCTTATAAGGCAAACTACCAATTACCAATTAACGCCAGATTAATTTTTTCCAAAGAAATAAAAGTTATCGGTGCAAATTCTTATAATTCATCAAGCAAAAGAAATGATTTTAGTGTCGCGATAGACTTAATATCAAAGAATAAACTTAACCTTGAAGGAATAATAACCCACACATTACCACTGAAGAATTTTTTACTGGGATTAAATCTATTTAAAAATAAAAACAAATCCGGGGCAGTGAAGATTGTATTCTCAAATGTTATTTAACTATGAATCTGTGGATTTTTGATAATGACGGAACACTGTACAACGATGATGGAATAAAAAATAATTTTCCTGATATTTTTTCAGATTATGTATCAGGTATAATTAATAAACGGAGAGGAGAATTAATTAACGAACTTCCTAAATTAAAAATAAAGTGGGGGACAAACCTATCTGCACTCGCCATATCAAGAGAATATGATATTGATTTTAATAAGATTGTTAAAAATACATATTTAAAAATTCATCTAAAGAAAAGAAAAGTAAAGTCGAATAAAGGATTAAGAGCTTTTCTCAAAACTATAGAATCTGACGATAAAATTGTTTTTACAAATAGCCCATCAAAATTTGCAAAGGCAATTTTAAAACATAATAATGTCAGTGGTTATTTTAAGAAGGTCTTTGGTATACAAGAAAATAATTTTCTAGAAAAACCAGATGTAACGTCATATGATAATGTTAAAAAATATTCAGAAAAATACGACAAGATATTTTTCTGCGATAATTCAATTGAAAATTTAAATATCCCAAGCAAATTGGGTTGGATAACAATACTATACAAAAATGATGATATAAAACATGATAAAAACGTTCTTAAAAAACATATTGTTGTTCATTCATTTAATGAATTAAGCGGCTTAATATAATATTGTTGTATTTCCATTTTATTAGTTTATTTGTTATTATTTACCCATGTCAAAGAAAATTTTACTATCCGGCGTCAAACCGACTGGAAGACCGCATATAGGCAACTACTTTGGGGCCATGAAGCAATTTGTGGACAGTCAGGACACTCATGATTGTTATGTTTTTATTGCTGATTACCATGCCATGAATCTCATCCAGAATGGTCAGGAATTAAAACAGGGAACGATCGATATTGCTCTAGACTACTTAGCGATTGGTCTTGATCCAAAGAAAGTTTGTCTATTCAAGCAGTCGGATGTGCCACAAGTGACTGAATTGTGTTGGATTTTTAACACCATCACCACCATGCCATACCTAATGCGTGCTCATGCTTACAAGGATGCTGAAGCTAAGAACAAGGAAATAAACGTTGGTACTTTTGATTACCCGATACTCATGGCCGCTGATATTCTCATTCAGGATGCTGACGTGGTGCCAGTTGGTAAAGATCAAAAGCAACATGTTGAGTACGCTCGCGATGTGGCTGAAAAGTTTAATCGTATTTTTGCTAATAACGAAGAAGTGTTTAAACTTCCAAAGGATTATATTTTGGAAAGCGTTGAAACTGTTCCGGGAACTGATGGTCAGAAGATGTCCAAGAGTTACAACAATACGATTGAGCTCTTTGCTGAAGATGATGAAATACAAAAAGCAGTTATGAGTATTGTCACTGATTCTTCTGGCGAAAAACCCAAAAATGTTCGAGCTATTCACAATCTTTTCCGTGATAAGGAATACCTAGACAAGCTGTATGCTGAGAATAAAGGTAAATACAAAGCCCTCAAAGATGCTTTGGCAGCTGACATCAAAGCCTTTATCGCTCCGATTCGCGAACGCCGCAAAGAACTCGCTAAAAATTTGCCAGAGGTTTTGAATATTTTGAAAGTTGGTGGTGAGAAGGCCCGCGCTCGCGCCGAGGCCAAGATGCTGACGGTTAGAAAAGTCGTTGGGGTTGATATAGACTAGTTCCTAGTTTTCAACAAATGAATAAAACAAAAAAACAAGAAAAAGTAAACGGTTTCAATAATTTTTTTACTAATATCTGGTTTTTGACCAAGTTTCACTTTCAGAGATTGCCTGTGTCTATGACACTTCGGGTGGTTTTCACTGTCCTCTTGGCAGTCATTTCTGTCTTTGGAACCAAATACTTCTCACAATTGATTGATGCTGTTGTGACTTTTGTTAAGGATGGTGATACTAGTTCAATTCTATTTTATTTAATTGCATATTCCATAACACTATTTATTCCTGACGTTCTTGATCAAGTCATAAGCTATTTAAGTGCATATATATCCAGAAACATGATACGTGATTTGGATATATTTGTAGTAAGTAAATTAGGATTGGCAGATATTGCCCACATTGAAGATCCGGAATACCAAAACAAAAACTCTAGAGCCTTTCGTTATGGCACTAGTCCAATCTTAGACCTTGTAGAGCGCGGATTCGCCAATATAAAATACATATTTATTTCTGCAACTATTATAGCTATTATTTGGTCAATTGACTGGAAAATAATTTTGGTAATAATTGCTTTTTCAATTCCAAGCTTCTTGATTGAAATTAAATTTGGCCGTTCTAGATTTAAGTTAATAGGTGAAAATGCAGCTAGTTTCCGTTGGTACTCCTATCTGAAGAGTTTCTTTTACAACAAATTTACCCTAATTGAGTCAAAATTCATTGGCGTACAAGACAAGGTTATCGATGAAATGCGTGATACATCGATAATAATCGACAATAAAATTATTGCTCTCGAAGGCAAAATTGCTACCTGGAGAATACTCGCCAACCTTTTCGCTGTAGTCGGCTATATATTGGTGGTATTTTGGGTGGTAAATATGTCCATGAAGGGTCTAATCGGTGTGGGTAGTATTATCTTCATTGTATCAACTGTTTCTCGCCTAAACGATGTGATTAGTCAGTTAATATACAATATTTCCAATATGATTGAGAAGAACATTCATATCAATGAAATGTTCGAATTACTAAATATTACACCAGTTGTCGTGCAAAAGGAGAATGCAATTACAGTAATGCCAAAACTACCCAAAATTGAGTTTCGCAACGTGTCATTTAAATATCCAAACACAGACAGTTTTGTCCTAAAGAATATTTCCTTCACAATCAATTCCGGTGAAAAGATCGGATTAATCGGTAGAAACGGAGTAGGAAAGACAACCGTCGTTAGATTATTACTTCGTATCCACGATCCATCAGAAGGAGAAATATTAATTAATGGCGTTAATCTAAAAGATTTTGATTTAAAGTCTTGGTGGAATAAGTTATCTGTTTTACTTCAAGATTTTACAGTTTATAATTTTGAAATTAAAAAAACAATTTCATATGGTCAGATTGGAAAGCCTATAGATCTTGAGAAGGTTAAAAAAGCTGCTCAGGAAAGTACCGCTTCTGATTATATTGAAAAATGGGAAAAGGGTTATGATGAAAAAATCGGTTTGGAGTTTGGTGGAAAAGAGTTATCAAAAGGGGAGAAACAAAAGTTGGCTCTAGCTAGAACTTTTTATCGTGACGCTGATATTTATATTCTCGATGAACCAACCGCGGCCGTAGATTCTCCATCAGCCTCTAGAATTTTCAGAAACATTGAAAATCTGCCAAGCGACAAATCAGTTCTACTTATCTCACACAACTTTGCCACCCTGCGCCGAGCCGATAAAATTATTCTTCTAGAAGATCAATCCATAGTAGAGATGGGCACACACGAAGAATTGATGGCCAAGAGCGAGCTTTACGCAGGAATGTATAATGAGCAAAAGAGCGAGTACGAATAATAAAATGGTGGCGAATAGTGTATAATATTAAGTACTTTATAAATATGGCCGAAGAAAACAAAAAAATTAATGGGGAGAAAATCAAATTAACGGCCGGTGCAGTTATTAGATATCTCAAAATGCACAGTCGAGCCACCTGGTTGCTCTCGATTTTAACCATTCTCGCCGCGCTCGGTAATGGTTTTATCCCCTATATTACCGGTAGTTTTTTTGATTCAATAATTGCACCGGGCAAGCATGTAAGCATCTTATTTTCTTCGGTACCACTTTATGGCGCTTTGTTGGCGGCATGGATTATTGTGCAGATAACCACGGCCGTAATTGAATGGCAGATATCTATCAGAAGCTTGGCAGTTAATCATAATATTTGGTGCGACTATATGGCCGAGGGCATTGGCAAGATTTTGCTTTTTCCTATTTCTTTTCTAAAAGATAATAATCCAAGCTCAATCACTCACAAAATGGATATGGCGGCGGCAACGATATGTCAGACTTTTGTTACAGGCATCTTGAGAGTGGCACCAAAATTTTTGAGTTTAATTATTGCTTTTGTTGTTTGTTATCATATTAGCCAAACACTACTCCTAACATTAATTTGTGGTTTAATAGTTTTTGCGATTGCTATGTATATTGGAGTGAAGCCACTTGCAAACTTCCAAGAAGAATTTTGGATGAAACTACACAAAGTCTGGGACGATTTTAGTGGTGTTTTAGACAACACACTGACCATCAAACAGTCTGGAACTGAGAAGTATGAAAAGGCTAGAATCAGTAAGCTGTTTAAGGACTGGATGATACCGTCTTTTCTGAGAAAAGACTCAGTTAAAATCAATTTAAACTTTTATCAGAAATCAATTATTTTACTCACACAGTTTGCCGTTTTTTGTGTATCACTCAAGCTAGTTATTTCTGGACAGATAACCATTGGCAGTCTTTTGGCTTTCAATGCTTACACCGCTTTGGCTTTTGGTCCACTCATGGAGTTTGGGTCAGACTGGCAAGATATTGTGGGTGGTATTGTGACTATATCTGAAACAGAAAAGATTTTAAAAATGCCGACCGAAAACTATCAACCAGAGGGATACATAAAACTTCATCAAATTAGTGGAAATCTATCTTTAAAAAATGTCGAGTTTTATTACAACGCCGATACCCCGATTTTGAAAGACATTTCATTTGATGTTAAACAGGGAGAGGTGATTGCTCTGGTGGGAGAATCTGGTGTTGGCAAGAGTACGCTCATCGACTTGATTTCAGGTTACAATCTACCTCAGAGTGGTGAAATACTAATTGATGACGTAGATATTAGAAAAATTGATCTCGGATTTTTGCGACGCAATATTGGCGTAGTACCACAAGAAGTTGTACTGTTTAATGATTCCATTAGAAAAAATATCTCCTACGGTAGTTTTAATGTTAGTGACAAAGAAGTAAAGGCTTGTTGCGAGAAGATTGGTCTAACCGAATTTATTGAAAAGCAGGCAGATGGTTGGGATGCAGTTGTCGGTGAAAGAGGTATAAAATTGTCTGTTGGTCAAAAGCAGAGAGTTGCTATTGCTCGTGCTATGCTTCGCAATCCAAAGATTTTGATTCTTGACGAACCAACTTCAGCCTTAGATGCTAGTACTGAGAGCCTAATTACTGAAGCTTTAGAAGATTTGATGCAAAACAAGACCACTTTTGTTATTGCTCATAGATTAAGCACTGTCAGAAAAGCAAATAAAATCCTCGTTTTTAAAGATGGTAAAATAACAGAAAGTGGCACACACGATGAATTATTGAAGAAAAAGAGAGGGGAGTACAAACGATTGTATGATTTACAGATTGGACTTCATAAATAATCGGCATACTGATAAACAAAGGAGGTGATACCGCGAAGTAAAGATCGCCCTCGCAAAAAATCAAACTTTGATTTTTTGCGAGGGCGTTTTTCGTTAATAATTATTAGATTAATTTACCCGAGAAAATTTTAACTGATGATGGAAAATCAACACTCTTATCTGTGGTATATTCAGTATTATTCAAAGGAGCTAATGCTTGGAAAATAAGACCAAAAGGCCTGCATCTCAGTGATCTACCAGTTTTGGTCAAAGTCTTAAAGAAGATTGTTGATAAAAATAACACAGTTTTGATTGCAGATAATAGGGAAGAATTGCTCTGTAACTGCGACCAGGTTATAAAGTTGGAATAATTGCGTGATATTGACGTATTGTATTAGTTATGCTAGTATAGAGAGCAGATTATCTCCTACATATTAATTGTGAAAGTCTATTATTCAATAGACTAATCTTCTAAACACAAAGTCCTAGAAAGCAAAAGAAAGGAATTGCAAAATGAATAACCAAAATAATATTGCCAGGCTAATTATTACATTTACTTGTAATAGAGCTTGTCAGGGCTGTTGCAACAGCTATAGCTCAATCTTGAATAGAGCAGAATACATCGATGATGTGTCTGAGATTTCAGGATTTAATTCTATTTGTCTTACTGGCGGTGAACCATTGTTGAATATTGATTCAACAATTAATATTCTTCAAGCCGTCAAGATAAAATGTCCTAATTCCAAAGTCTACCTTTACACAGCCTTCTTTACCGAGAGAGTAAATGAAATTTTGGATATGGTTGATGGAATTCATTATACCCTGCACGCCGAAGCAAATTTAAAAGATATTGAAGATTTTGAAAAATTTCAGAGTTTAATCTCAATAAGATCGAATGAAAAATCTTTTAGACTCTATATCGACTCCAGGGTAAAACACGCTGTTTCCATTAAGCCAAACATCTGGAAAAGACTTGAAATTAAACGATGGTTAACAGAAGAGGAGTTACTTCTCTTACAACCAGAAGGTCTGCCACCAAATGAGAAATTGTTCATTCTGAAAGAAAAAGAATAGGGGGTATTTACCCGGGATTACTGCAATCCCGGGTTTTAATTTGCCATTTTGGTGAATTGTAGTATAATGATCCTTGTAAGTTAAGACACCGCAACACGGCTGTTTGGCCCAAAAGCCAAGCTTGGGGAAGAAAGGACTAATTTAGTCTGAGTAGAACCTCTCGGAATAACCCGAACAAGAGTTATAAAATAAGGTTTATCGGCATACTGATAAACAAAGGAGGTGGTACCGCGTTCATAAAAGATCGCCCTCGCAAAAAATCAAAGTTTGATTTTTTGCGAGGGCGTTTTTGTTTGATATTTTACTGGTCCCGTTAGAGACGGAGATTAAGAAAATATTTTTACAACAAGATATTATTAAAATAAAAATGACTTTGGCACCAATACATAATGCTTAAAGTCTCTAACGGGATGCAAAGAACATACATTAAAGATTTACCACAAAAAGTGGGACAAGAAGTTACAATCTCAGGTTGGGTGGATATTCGTCGTGATCACGGCAAACTTATTTTCGTTGATCTACGCGATATGTCAGGCAAGGTTCAGATGGTAGCACTGCCAAACAACAAAGAAGGTCATGAAGTGGCTAACACCATTCGTCCAGAATGGGTAGTTGAAGTCAAAGGTAAAGTTAACCCTCGTCCAGAAAAACTCGTGAACCTAAACGAACCAAACGGAGCAATTGAAATTGAAATCCTTGGTATTACTGTTTTGAACGAGGCTCAAACTCCACCGATTGATGTCCGTGGCGATGGTCGTGATATTGGTGAAGATGTACGTCTCAAGTATCGTTACTTGGACTTGCGTCGTCCACGTTTGCAAAAGAATATTCGCAACCGCAGTAAAGTCCAAACCTATGTTAGAAACTTTCTAACCAAAGAAGGTTTTTCAGAAATTGAAACTCCAACTTTGACCACTGCCACAGCTGAAGGTTCTCGCGACTTTATCGTTCCATCACGTCTTGAACCAGGCAAGTTTTATGCTTTGCCACAATCTCCACAGCAATACAAACAGCTTCTCATGGCTGCAGGTATGGAAAAGTATTTCCAATTTGCTCGTTGTTATCGTGACGAAGATAGTCGCGGTGACCGCCAACCAGAGTTTACTCAAATGGACTTGGAAATGAGCTTTGTAAAGCGTGAGGATGTCATGGATGTGAACGAAAGGGCTTTGATTGCCTTGGTAACAGAACTTTACCCAAACAAGAAAATTCAACAAGTTCCATTTCCACGTTTAACCTACAAGGAAGCTATTGAAAAATATGGTTCTGATAAGCCGGATATTCGCGAGAATAAAGAGGATCCAAATCTTCTAGCTTTCTGTTGGGTGATTGATTTTCCATTCTTTGAAAAGGATGACAAGGGTGGTTGGACTTTCTCACACAACCCATTCTCAGCTCCAAAGCCAGAGCATATGGCAGACCTTATGAACAAGACTAACATTGGTGACATTTTGACCACACAGTACGATATCGCTCTAAACGGCTATGAACTCGGTGGTGGTAGTATTAGAAACCACAGACCAGAAGCCCTGCACAAAGTATTGGAAATTATGGGCTTTGATGAAGAAAAAATTGAACGTGAATATGGCCACATGTTGAAGTCCTTCTCGTTTGGTGTACCTCCACACGGTGGTATTGCTTGGGGCTTTGACCGCCTGATGATGATTATGGAAAATGAACCAAACATTCGTGAAGTGATTGCCTTTGCTAAAACTGGTGAAATGCAAGACCTCATGATGAATGCTCCGGGTGTTGTGGCTGACGAGCAACTTCGCGATTTGAAGTTAAAGATGGTTAAAAAAGAAGATAAATAATTATGAAAAAAGAAGACTGCATATTTTGTAAAATTGCTGACGGTAAAATACCTTGTGTTAAGGTTCTTGAAGATGCAAAACATTTGGCCTTTTTGGACTTGAATCCAAATACCGAGGGCATGACCCTGGTGACTACTAAAGACCATTTTGACAGTGATGCTACCGATATGCCAGACCAAGAATATTCTGACTTGATGCTTTATGCCAAACAAGTAGCAAAATTATTGGAAAAAGGTTTAAAGGTTAAAAGGGTGGCTATTGTTATGGAAGGCTTGGGTGTGAACCATGTTCATATCAAATTGTACCCAATACACGGTTTAAACAGCAAATTTGAGGAAATGTGGGCCAATGACAGAGTCTTCTTTGATAAATACACTGGCTACATAACTACTCAACTAGGCCCCGAAACAACCACGGAACAAAGAGTAGGAACTCTAAAAAAGATAGAAGCCAATCTAGGCTAAATAATAACAAAACCGCTCCAAAGGCGGTTTTGTTATACACTGGAAATAATACAGATAATATGAGAAAATATAGAGGTAATGACTGACACCGCAGGCACTGTTTATAAAGTTAAAACTGAGCAATTCGAGGGGCCTCTCGACTTGCTTTTATCATTGATTGAAAAGCGCAAACTTTTTATCAATGATATTTCACTAGCCAAAGTAGCTGATGATTATGTCGCACATTTAGGTCAGGCAGAAAGTTTTCCGATTGCTGATAGTGCTAACTTTATTTTGATTGCCTCAACACTACTTCTCATTAAATCAAAATCTCTCTTACCACAACTAGCCTTAAACGAAGAAGAGAAAACCAATATTGACGATCTGGAAAAGAGATTGAGAATTTATCAACGCATGCGTGAAGCCTCTATCAATATAAAAAACCTATTTGGTCAAGAAATAATTTTCCCAGCCAGACCAAGAAAATCCGTACCTGTTTTTTCACCAGACGAATCTATGACTGTCTCTAATTTAGCTTTAGCGATTAAAGTAGTTTTGACTAATTTACCCAAGAAAGAAAAACTACCAAAACTTCTAGTTAAAAAAGTTATTTCATTGGAAGACACTATTAATACATTGACCAAAAGAATTCAATCCAGTTTCAAAATGTCTTTCCGTAACTTTTCTAATTTTGGTAAACAAGAAAAAGTAAATGTAATTGTCAGTTTCTTGGCCATGCTTGAACTCGTCAAACAGGGGATTATCAATGTCACCCAAGACAAGCATTTTGACGATATTCAAATGGAGAGTCACAAAATTGACGTACCACATTATAATTAATAATTTACAAATTTTTTATGAATTTAGAACAACAAATTGAAGCAATACTCTTTTGGAAGGGTGAACCAGTTAAAGTTACAAAACTTGCTGAATATTTAGGCGTTGATGAAAATGCCATCAAAGAGGGTATAGATAAGCTGGAAACGAGCCTAAATGAGCGAGGTATTGTTCTAATTCGCAAGGATGAAGAAGTGGTGTTAGGTACTGCCAAAGTTGCTAGTGCTTTGATTGAAAAGCTCACCAAGGAAGAATTGGTTCGTGACCTTGGCAAAGCTGGTCTAGAAACTCTATCTATTATTATCTACAAAGGCCCAATCTCTCGAGCTGAGATTGATTATATTCGTGGTGTTCAGTCCAACTTTATTATTCGTAACCTGTCTATCAGAGGTCTGATTGAAAGAGTTCCGAATCCAAATGACCAACGTAGTTTCTTGTATCGCCCAACTTTTGATCTTCTCCAATATCTTGGCCTGTCAAAAATAGAAGATATGCCGGAATTCCAAGCGGTCAAAGATGACCTATTGGCTTTTGAGCAATCCAAGGAAGAAGAAAAGCAAATTGATGAGAAAGTAGAACAAAGCTTGGCTGACCTAAACGAGATTGAGGAGAAAGAAGATTCTGAATCTGCAATGAATAGTTCAGTTGATGACATTTCTGACACAAAAGAAGCCTAAGATGATTTGAAAATATGGATCCTGAGAATAATTTTAATGATATAGCTGATTCAATTAAAACAAACGAGCCAGATAACGCTCGAAAGTATTTTGTAATTGCCGTATTGATAATTATTTTTATCTTTTTGGGTGTAGTTGGTAAGAAACAAATTTATAGTAATGAAAAAAACCAGAACATTTTAAGTGAGCTGCCAAATACATTTTGGAGTTATATGCCAAGTCTCTTGTCAGCGAATAAAGAACCGGAAAAAAAACCAATCACAGCCTACGACAATCTCAGTCTTCAAGCTAAATCTGCATGCGTTTGGGACGTCCAAAATCAAAAGGTTTTATTCCAAAAAAATGGAGACCTAGTACTACCGATTGCCTCAATCACCAAGCTCATGACTACTGTTGTAGCTATGGAAAATCTATCGAAATTTGCCACTGTTAAAATATCTTCTGATAATTTATTATCAGAAGGGGACACTGGTCTACTCAATCAAGAGAAATGGTCACTTAATGATTTACTTAGCTTTAGCTTAACCAACTCTTCAAACGACGGAATGATGGCCGTAGCTAGCACAGTAAGTTCAGTCATAAATCAAGCCGGAGACTACAGTGAGAACAATTTTACGCGGCTCATGAATAAAAAGGCGGTTGATATGGGTTTATCAAATACAAGATTTTATAACAGTACGGGACTTGATGTTGATTTAAATTTATCTGGTGGTTACAGTACAGCAAGGGAAATTTCTAAACTAATGGAGTATGCCATACAAAACTATCCCGACATTATGGAGGCCACATCACAAAATGCTGCAGTCTTCTCATCACTATCCAATATTAAACACATCTCTAAAAATACGAATGAGGTGGTAAATGAAATACCCACAATTATTGCTTCTAAAACCGGTTTTACAGACCTAGCTGGTGGCACATTGGTGGTAGCCTTTGATGTTGGTTTATCACACCCAGTCATTGCTACAGTTTTAGGATCAGGTCGTATGGAAAGATTTAGCGATATTGTCCAACTAGTACAAGCTACCCAAAAACAGCTTTTAAATCAGCAAAATAACGTTAAATAATGAGCTACTTGGATTTTGCCAGATAGCTCAAAATCGAGTATAATAACAAACATATATGAATATTCACGCCCTAGAAATCTTTGATGTGGTCAAAGTCTTAACGCCTGCGGTAATTGCCTTTATTGTTGGTATTTTAATTACACCATTTTGGACAAATTTTCTTTATAAAAAAGAAATGTGGAAGAAGAGTGCCAAAACTGTCGCGTTTGATGGAGGTGGTACACCAATTTTTAATAGCCTACACAAAGACAAAGAGACCAAAACCCCACGCTTGGGAGGACTAATTATCTGGGCTTCAGTCATTATTGTTACTGTTGGTATCTGGTTATTGGATAAGGCGATGCCTGGAACTTTTTTAAATCGTTTAGATTTTCTAAGTCGTAGCCAAACCTGGGTTCCATTGTTTGCTTTGGCCATTGGCGCTTTTGTTGGTTTTCTTGACGATATCCTTGAGATTCGTGGCAGTAAAGACTACAAAGCTGGTGGCTTATCATTAAAGAAACGCTTACTAGTAATTGGTTTGATTGGTTTATTTTGTGGTTGGTGGTTCTATTCCAAACTCGATGTTACAACTCTTGGCATTCCATTCTGGGGCGATTTGCAAATTGGTTGGCTAATAATTCCGGCTTTTATCATTGTGGCAATTTCCACATATTCAGGCGGAGTTATTGATGGCCTTGATGGCTTGGCTGGTGGAATTTTTACAATTATTTTTTCCACTTACGCGGCGATTGCTTTTTCACAACACCAACTGGATCTATCTGCTTTTTGTGCCACTATTGCTGGAGGAACTTTAGCATTTCTTTGGTTCAATATTCCACCAGCCAGGTTTTACATGACTGAGACTGGCAGTATGGCCCTCACTATTACTCTAGCGATTGTTGCCTTTATGACTGACTCTCTTGGTGGTGGACATGGTGTTCTTTTATTACCAGTTATCGCTTTACCGCTTGTTCTAACTGTTCTATCAGTAGTTATACAAACATTGTCAAAGAGATTTCGTGGTGGTAAAAAAGTATTTCTAGTGGCACCAATTCATCATCACTTTGAGGCCAAGGGCTGGCCTGCTTACAAAGTTACCATGCGTTTTTGGGTGTTGGGTATTATGACTGCTGGTTTAGGTCTCATCATTTCATTAATAAGTAAATAATGTCCTGGTTAAAAATAGACAAAACTTTTTTGTTCCTTTCAATTATTTTGGTTGTTTTTGGTTTTGTCGTTTTTTTATCTTCGTCTATGAGTTTGGCCACCAGAGACAATATCAATCTCTACAAAGTTATTGGGGGGCAACTAGTTTTAGGTATTCTAGCGGGTTCATTTTTGGCCATAATTGTAGCTGGCTTAAAAAATCTTGACTGGATGAGAAAATACGCCTGGTGGATTTTTGGTTTTGCACTTTTGGCTACCGCAGCTGTATTTTCACCTATAGGTTTTGGTTACAATGGTGCTCATCGTTGGCTTAACTTTGGCTTTGTAAACTTTCAACCAATTGAACTACTAAAATTAGGAACACTGATTATTTTGGCCAAGTTATTTGCAGATTACAATGAATTTTTGACTCAGAAATGGTTCGGCTTGGCCTGGCTAGCTGCTATTTTAGCCCCAATTACTATTCTGCTTTTTCTTCAACCTGACATGGACGGTTTGGCCTCAATATATTTAATTACTTTTGCTCTATATTTTTTGGCTGGCGCACCATGGAAAAGAATCGGTTTAATATTCCTGGCTGGCGCAGTCGGGTTTTGTCTTTTAGCCTTTTACAAGCCATACATTATGGATCGCTTGACCAGCTTTATGCATCCAGAAAAAGATCCATTGGGTATTGGCTACCAACTCAATCAGTCACTAATTGCTATCGGTTCTGGACAGTTAACCGGCAAAGGCATCGGGCAGAGTATTCAAAAATTTAAGAATCTACCTGAATCAATCAGTGATTCAATCTTTCCTATTGCTGCAGAAGAACTAGGACTAATTGGTTCGACATTAATTATTGTTCTGTTTTTACTACTAGCTTTTCGAGGTTTTTTCATCGCTGGTAAAACAGGGGATATGTTTAGTGGACTCTTGGTCAGTGGAATTGTTATAATGATTATGTTCCAGTCATTCATTAATATTGGTTCTATGACTGGTGTTATGCCACTGTCAGGTCTGCCACTAATCTTTTTCAGTAAAGGGGGATCGTCGCTGTTATTTTCTATATTAAGCCTCGGTATAATTTTAAATATTTCAAAAAATATTAAACACAAAAAAATATGAAAATTTTATTTACAGGTGGAGGCTCCGGTGGCCACTTTTACCCCATTATAGCTGTAGCTGAAAAAATCAATGAAATAGCCAGAGCTCAAAAAATCTTAGCTCCGAAGTTATATTTTATGTCTGATTCACCTTACGATCAGAATCTACTCAATGAAAATCAGATTGAATTTGTGCCCAACACCGCCGGCAAGGTGCGCCAGTATTTTTCATTATTAAACATAGTTGATCTATTTAAAACTGCCCTGGGAGTATTTTTTGCTTTAATTAAAATTTTTGTTATCTTTCCAGATGTAGTTTTTAGTAAAGGAGCTTATAATAGTTTTCCGGTTGTCTTGGCTGCTAGATTTTTTGGTATACCAATCATAATCCACGAGTCTGACAGTGTGCCTGGACGTGTCAATCTCTGGGCCGGAAAATTTGCTCAAAAGGTAGCGATTTCATATCCTGAAGCCGCCCAGTACTTTAACAAAGATAAAGTGGCCTTAACTGGGAATCCACTCCGCGTTGGTGTTGAACAAACTCAGACCATGGATGCTCGTGACTTTTTGAAACTGAAAATAAATAAGCCATTACTACTTATACTCGGTGGTTCATTGGGTTCCCAAAAAATAAACAATGTCATATTGGATTGCTTACCACAGCTTATTTCTAAGGTACAAATCATTCATCAGACTGGAAAAAACAACATTGATGAAGTCACCAAACTTTCCAACATGATCCTTGATAATAATCCAGACAAGGATGATTATCATCCAACTGAATACCTAAATTCATTAAATCTAACTATGGCAGGCAGTACAGCAGATTTGATAATATCTAGAGCTGGTTCAACTATTTTTGAAATTGCCAATTGGGGACGTCCAAGCATTATGATTCCAATAACTGACTCCAATGGTGATCACCAGAGAAAAAATGCCTATGCCTATGCTCGTGCAGGGGCGACAGTGGTTATCGAAGAAACAAATCTAGCTAGTAATGTTTTACTCATGGAAATCAATCGCTTGATAAGCTCACCTGAATCCTTGGCCAAAATGAGTCAGAACGCCAAAGCGTTTTCTAAACCAGATGCGTCCGAAATGATTGCTAGTGAAATCTTGCGTATTGGTATATCACACGAAGAATAAAATTTATTATGATTTGGTTTTATAAAATAAATTCAAATCGTCAGCTACTATGCCTATTTATTTTAGTAGCATTTTTTTCATATTTCAAAACATCTGCCTACACAATAGATGAGTTACAACAGAAAATTGAAGCTACCAACCAAACAAAAGCACAGTTAGAAAAAGAAATCGCTGCCTACGAAACTCAATTGAAAGCAGTAGGGGAGGAGAAAGATACCTTACAAAACGCTATTAAGACTTTGGAGTTAAGTGGTAAAAAAATTGCAACTGATATTAAATTGAATCAAAATAAAATATCTACTACAAATCTACAGATTGAAGAACTGACAAATAATATTGGGCAAAAGAAAGAAAAAATTAATTCCAACCTTGGTACAATTTCCTTTTCGTTGCGAGAAATGGATAGGGAAGGGTCACAAACAATCCTTGAGAGTTTCTTGGCTGATAAGAGAATTTCAGACACCTGGAATAAAATTGAGGTTATTAATCGTTTCCAAGATAGTTTAAAAAAACAGACAGCAGAGGTCAAAGAAACAAAAGCTGTATTAGAAGGTAATAAAACTGAAGCAGAAAAAAAGAAAAAAGAACTTATCACACTTAAAAACCAATTACTCGATAGACAAAAGATTTTAGAAAGTAACAAGAAGGCTCAGAGTACTCTACTTGCGCTAACAAAAAACCAGGAATCGAATTACAGAAAGTTATTAGATGATCGTTTGGCTAAAAAAGATGCTTTTGAGAAGGAACTTTTTGGCTATGAAAATGCTTTAAAGATTGCTATTGATCCAAAGAGTATTCCGGCTGCAGGCAAAGGTGTTCTATCTTGGCCGGTAAACAATGTGAGAATTACGCAGCTATTTGGCAAAACTGCATATTCAGCCAGACTTTACACATCAGGCAGTCACAACGGTGTTGATTTCGGCGTTCCAGTCGGCTCAATTGTCAAAGCGGCGCGCGGCGGAGTAATTGTGGGAACAGGTGATACTGACACAGTCTGCCCCGGAGCTTCATACGGTAAATGGGTACTCATCAAGCACGATAATGGTTTAACTACTGTATATGGACACTTGTCTTTGATAAAAGTTTTTGCCGGACAAACAGTTAACACTGGTGATATAATTGCATATTCTGGAAATACCGGTTATTCCATTGGACCACATTTACATTTGTCTGTTTATGCCTCACAGGGTGTTAAGGTCTCGCAATTGAAAAGCGCTGTCTGTAAAGGTACTTATACTATGCCGATTGCTGATGTGAAGGCTTATCTTGATCCAATGATTTATCTTTAGTTTTGAAAGGAGAGGTGATATAATGTTTAGGTAATCTATAATTTATAAATATATGTATCTATTTGGAATTAATCCACAAGGTGGTTTCGTAAAATTGATTATTATTCTAGTTATTGCAATCCTGGTTTTAAGTTATCTTGGTTTTGATCTTAAATCAATTGTTGAATCTCAACAAAACCAAAAAAACTTTAATTATGTCTGGGCTTACATCAATGCTTTCTGGACAAAGTACTTACAAGCTCCAGCCGCCTGGCTTTGGGACAATGTAATGATTAAAATTGTTTGGGAAAAATGCATTCTGGTGGGCATACATTTATTGCAAACTGACGATTTCTTAAATGGTGCAAAGAATGGCCAGCCACAGACCAACAGCATGGTACCAACTAACTAAAAAATATTTTGACAGCCTCTAGAGACAATCTAGAGGCTGTCTTTTTGTATGGGTCAAAAACTTTGAGGTCAAAGGGGCTTTGGCCCTGGTATATACCTACCTCTAGACAGTCCTCTCGAACCAGACGATTTTGACACCAAATAGGCAAAATAGCCAAAAGGGGCAAAAATGACCAGATTTGATAAAAACTTCAAAAACAGTGATTTGTGTAATAAATTATTTTTTAAAAAAAGTGATAGACAGATTCAGGGAAGAGAAAAATTTTTGAAATATATTTGAGAATAAAACAATTAATTATCTATTTACCAACAAAATAATATTTTCTAAACAATTTTAATTAAAATATCAGGGGAAGTGGTCAGGCTCAGATTCTAGCCTTATTACAGATATATAGTGGGCAAAAGATATATTGTGCGACATGTATCTATAATCCTTCCCCACGTCTTCTATAGGCCATAAGGCTTTTTTACCAAACTGTTTGTTTATTATTTTTATATTTAACATTTCCATAAATATTTCTCCGGCACAAAATATTTTGAACTTTAGGTTTAAATGTTTAAATTATGTTGTTTTGATACTTGATCAAAACCAGTCGAATTACCTACCCCTTCTCATATGTCACTTTTTGGCAATAAGAAAACCCCGTGCCTTTCAACACGGGGCGATCACCATCAAGTGATCAAAGAACAATAATAATTACGAGGGCTTCGGAGTCAACCGGGTAAGAAACTGTTGGACAACATTTTCAAGACCGGTTCCCTTGGTCATCTCAATGAATGAGGTGGCAACGCTTTGTTCCCGGAGGATGGCCAGCGGAGACATAGCCTCAGCGACCCGACAAGCCAAGTCTTTGTCACCAAAGGCCTGGAGCGCGGCGATGAGATCCGGCGAGAATGCGGCAGCTTTAATCTTCAAGGCTTCAGCTGCTGTCATCTCGGCCTTGAATTTCAAATCCTGCTGTTGCTGCAGGGTTGCAAGACCCTGTTCATCAGTTGCCTTCTGCCGGGCCAGCTCGGATGTAGAAATCGAGTCGTAAATTTCCTGCAAAGCTTTTTCGGCTTGCTTGGAAATAAGCTGAACTTGATTTTCCTTCTCGAGCCTGGCCAGAGCCAAAGCTGTTTCGCGAGCCACAGCTTGTGCTTGCAGTTCGAGCTTGAGGAGGTTGATTTCAGCCTCCATCTGCTGTTTTACCTTGGCAACTTCTTGTTGCTTAGCAGCGGTTTGAAGATCTTGCTGTGCCTTGGCAATCGCCAAAGCAGCTTTGACCGTCTCGTGCTGAGCACCAACCATAAGTTGAGAGATAGCGTCATTTCCAATCACAATGTCGAGGACTTCGACATCGTAGATTCTCATGCCGTTCTCTTTGAAGACACGTCCGGGCCGACCTTTATCAGCTTCGGCCTTGCCGAGAATAGAATCACGAATCAGATCGATGGCGCCCTTGTGGAATTCCTGGATGCCGAGCTTCTTCACCATGTTGCGAATGAGCGACCGGGTGTGGTCACACATGAACTGGATATAGTTCTCGACATTGAACCAGATCATCGGATCGCCTTCAAAGTTGACGCGATATGAGAGTCTGACCCTCACATTTACCAGATCACTGGTTTCCGCTTCAACAATATCGGACACCCGATTATTCTTGACCCGCAAATAGGCGGTCTTGATGGTTTTTTCGGAATTCTTCGGAGTCCCCGTCGACAATTCAGTCGGCATGAGAATTTCATCAAATTCCAGCAAACGAGTTGCCGGGCCTTGAATCACCTCACGGTCTCCTGTCTTGCCAACGACGAGTACTGCGTAGCCAGTCCACGGGCTGACTTCCACTGCCCCATCATACTTATTGTCGAGAGTCACCGTGCGCGGCGGAGTGAAGCTGGACTTGCGTCCAAATTCTTCACCGGCCAACAGCGCATCGTACGAAACTTCCGACCGCATTGAGCGAGTCAGACTGGGTACCATCGAGGCAGCCAGACGCATGGTGGATGGATCAGTGTTGCGTGCTTCTTCGAGCAGCTGTTCATTGACTTGGATGGCTCGGGTGTTGCCCGGGTACCACAATTCAACTTGCTTCTTCTCGAGTGCTCGTCTGACGATAACTTCAGTCCGTGGATCAGGCAAAAGCATCGCCGGTCCCCTGACCATTGTAACCACGCCAGTATCACGATTCAGAACGTAGCGCCCTTCACCGGAGGTGACAGCCACCGCAAAATTGATGGCTTGCTCACCATACTTGATGATGGCATGTTCCGGACGAGGATAGTAAATAGCTTGGTCTTTGCCAGTAATGAAAAGTTCTTCACCGGCTCCATACTTTTTTCCACCCTCTTCGTAAGGGGCAATCACTTTGACATAGAGGCCGCTGTTCGGATTGAGCTCGATGGCTTTGAATTTCTTGCTTCCACCCTTTTCCATAAAGGTTTCGGTGGGGCTGGGAAAGACAACGGCCGGGCCACGCACGAAGCGTTTGGCACCAGCTTCATCGAGCAAAATGCAGTACTCGAGCTGTTCGAGACTAACTGCATCACGAACGAAACTTCCATCGCGTTCATCCTTGACCACGGCAATGCCGGTTGGCGGAATATAGAAGGACAAATCGGTGCCCTTCATGATAAACCGTTGACCCATCGACAGATTTTCCGGAGGCTTGCTGTCTTCGGTCGTGGTCGCTGCAGCCGGAGCATCGGCCGTATCTTTCGGATTAGCGTCCGTTTTTTCCGTCTGGGGCTGACGCTTGATGACTGCCTGGTTCCAATTCTTTCGAGCCGCCTCATCATTGTAGACCTGGACGACCAAGTATTGGTTCGAGCGCAGCCGATGACCGGCAATAACCTCAGCATACTGCTGATACCACAAGGCAAAGTAGGCCGGACCACGAACATTCACCTTGCGACCGTAATCGAGGGGCACAAGAGTGTTCGAGGCGTTTTCCTTGGGATGTTCATACTGCTTGTCGCTTGCCGGATTATCCAGCACGATGTACGAACCTTCCGGGGCGCCGACAAACGAACTGACCGCTTCCTGCATGTTGCAGGGTTTGTAGGTTTGGGCACTGTGATCCCAACGAATGGGAGTGTCCGTCTCGGAGAGACTGGTTTTGCTCGGACCGACATAGACACAAACGTGCCCTTTTGTCCGATCCAAGATAAACGCTGATTGTCCTGCGGCGAGCACAAGCTCGCCTCCTTTGGTTCCGTCTGACGCCATGGTAGGCCTGCCTTTCTAAAAAGTTTTCTTTTGCTAGATTTCCGTTCAAAAAATTGAACAGATCACAGCTTACAAAAAACCACCTTTATGAGGTAGATTATCTATAAGCTGTGAGGAAATCCAACAAAGCTCATTTCAATGAACCTGTTATATCTTTCCCAAGTATAATGATTAAATATCATTATGTCAATCACCTACCCCAGCCATAACAAAACCCGGCCTTGCGGTCGGGTTTTGTTGTTCAGTTATAAGTTTTGGGCAAATGTCTGATTACTTGGTCAAAGCTACTTTAGAATCGAGCTTGGCTACTTTACCCAAGGACTTCTTCCAGCATTTTGAGGAAGAAACCCACGGAGCAGCACCTTCACGATCATACAAGTATTTGGCATAAGCTAGGTTACCATCAATGGTTTCCAAATCAAAGCCAAGTTTCTTAGCGGTATCAGCGTGATAATATTCGTTAATCTGCATCACACCAACATCACCCTTGTTTACCCTACCACGAACGGCTTCACCGTCTGGGGCAAAGTGTCTAAAGCTAGATTCACAGAAAGCAATTTCAGCCAAGATTGGAGTGTCAGCATAATATTCCCTGACATACTCCTCGAAAGTTACTGGGTCATTTTTCTTATTCGTAAGTTTTTGTTCAGTAACTGATACTGCCTTTGCCTTGTTCGCAATCAGTACGGCGTCAGACATCGCATCCTTTGGCATATCAACCATGTAGGTTCCTGCCAAGACCAGCGTAGATATAAGTTCAAACATAATTTAATGTAAAAATCAGGTTTGCCCTGATTTAGATATATGATAGCACCTTTCACCTTTCTTGTCAAGGGATAACCACGAAAATAGGGGTATGTCAAACAGGTAAAAATGGCCTAAAATAAGGCTTTTTTACTTGACAAATCCCCTATTTTGTATGCCAGAAATTTCGGGCTTTTTAAAAGTCGTGTTGCTATTTGGAGAGTTTGGAGAAACTTGACTCTAAGCTATCCAAGGTAGTGGAAAACCAGCAAATTCTGGTAGTAAATTCTTATTAAATAAGAGTCGGGACATGGCTTCAGCCTCAATCTTTGCACCATTTAGAGCATTATGAGGACGAGATTCAGCTGGTAACCCGACATATTTTGAAATGGTATCCGAATCTAGATTGGTACGATGGTTTTTTATTTCAGGTATTATTCCATGAGATATCATATGGGCATAGCAAACAGAATGCAGATCAACTGTGCGATATGCCAATGGCCAATTCAACTTGGCGCGAAAAGCTGCTTCTTTGAGAAAGTCGCGATCAAAAGAAGGATTCTGTCCGCCAGTGGTATGATCTTCCCTATTTGCTATCCACTGTAAGAATGCTTTGACCAGCTCAGCTTCAGATTGTTTCGTCTTCCCTGTTATCTCCTCACGAGTAAAACCATTGTACTCCAAAGCAGCTGGGTCGATATGGGCACCGTCCCAGATTCGACACTCACCATAAAACTGCTCAGTTGGGTGATTGAGGTCAACGGCCCCCACGGACAATACCGAGTTCTTGTTTTGGTCTACCCCTGAAGCTTCTACGTCTACTATTATCATAAGGTAATTATACTCGCTCTCTTCTGTCATTGCGAGGAGGTCTTACGACGAAGCAATCCAGACCTTTAGTTATAAGATATCAACAAAACCTGGATTGCTTCGCAAGGCTCGCAATGACAATACAGAGATTAAAAATTACTTAAGTCCTGGGCAATTACTGGCTGGTTCATACCCAGCTGCTTTGGCGGCGGCAAAAGTCTGAAAAGTGATTTTGTTGGCCTCGCTAATTTGTTTGGCTCCGGCACACCAAGGGTAATGATACTTTTTGCCAGTCTTGGAAGCAACAACTACTTCAGAACCTACCGTCTGACCATTAGGTGGTGTGGAATTTGAACTAACGGTAGTTTGGACTTGCCCTTTGACATCAATCTCAGCCACCAGACTCTCGTCGTGTCCAAAGATTAGTGGTGGACGTTTGGTCTCAAAGGATGAGAGCTTGCCCAACCCAAAGCTAATCACGGCCACCAAGACAAAAGCCACAATAATGAAGATATCGGCCGGCCAGCGGTCATTGGCTAGGAGTTTGGCCCGGCCAACCAACTTATCCCGACCACTGTCAAACCGGGACTTGATTTTTTCCTTAAAATCTTTTATACTCACAAGGCAATTATAACATAAGTTCGGGCCTGGTGATGCTATGTACTTCACTGGGGACTCGGGTAAAGGTTTGATTGTTTATCCGGAAAGCTATATGTTTTCCAGATTTACTATATAAATTCACCCACCCTTTAAAATCGACAATTCCGATTGTCGTCCCCGCGAAGGCGGGGATCCAGTCGGTAATCTTTTTTTCGGGTAAAAAATACAATGTCCACAAAAAAAGCTGCCGGTGTGTCCAAAAACGGTAGAGATTCCAATCCAAGATACCTCGGTATTAAACTCTATGATGGTCAGATTGCCAAAATTGGTTCAATCATTGTCCGTCAGAAAGGCCGTGAAGTCATGGCTGGAAAGAACGTTGGTGTAGGTTCTGATCATACTCTTTTTGCTCTAGCAGAAGGAAAAGTAAAGTTCGGCACCAAGCGCAAGACCAACTTTGACTCCAAGAATGTTCGCAAGAAGATTGTTTCAATCATTGCCTAAATCTTATACAAAAACCACTCACTTGAGTGGTTTTTGTTTGTCATTGCGAGAAGGTCTTCCGACGAAGCAATCCAGACCTTTAGTTACAGAATATTATTAAGACCTGGATTGCTTCGCAAAGCCTCGCAATGACGAATTAATTATTTAATTATTAAATTCTTCCTCATCTTTTCTCTATGATACTTAATAGCAAAACGGTGGGCTTCCGCATTCAACTTTAAAATCTGACTTTTATACTTTGCAATTATTTCTGGATTCCCAACAATCACCACGGCTTTGTGTTTATCATTTTTAGTCACCGCTACGACTTCGGCTTTAACCTTTTTCTCAGCTAGAGCTTTCTTGATTACCACGAGTTGTCTCTTGTCACCATCAGCCACTAACAAATCTGGCATAGTCCAAGCAGTATGCTCAAGGCGACGACTAACGATTTCTTGCAGGGCACGTAAATCATCTTGGCGACTTTGTTTAATAATAAATTTACGATATTCGGCTGGGGTTAATTCCCCATTTTCAAAAACCACCATGACCCCAACATTGGCTTCACCAGAGAGGTGTGCTACATCATAAGCCTCCATTCTAAACCCTGTTTTTAGGCCTATTTTGCCCTTATTTGAGGCTTTTTCACCCTCATTAGAGTCTTTTATCAGCCCAACGTCCTGGATGTGTTTTAGGGCAAAAATGGTCTTCTTGATCTTGCTGGCTTTTTCAAATTCTTGAGTCTTGGCCAAAGCATTCATTTCCTTCTCTAAATCTCTAACGAGTTTGTCTTTTTCCCCTGAGAAAAACTTCACCAAATTTTTGATAGTCTTATTGTATTCCACTTTGCTAACCATACCAACGCAAGTACCCGGACAAAGACCAATCTGAAAATTAAAGCATGGAGACTTTTGATTAAGTTTACATTCGGAGCGATATGGGAATATTTTGCGGAGAATCTTTAGACCCTCTTTGAGTGCGGTGCCTTGAGTAAAGGGTCCGAATTTAATTTTGATTTTGTAATCTACACCAGTCTCCAATTCCCTCTCCCGCACCAAAAGTACACGAGGAAAATCTTCGTTGGTGATAACAATAAAATTAAAACTGCGATTATCTTTTTCTTTGGTATTATACCAAGGTTGATATTGCTTGATGAGCTTGGCTTCCAGAATTATGGCTTCCAAGACTGAGTCGGTATGCTGAAAATCCACCTTGTTCGCTTTGGTAACCATGTCCACCAGAAGTGGTCCACGGGTAGCGATGAGATCATTGGCAAAATAGCTTCGCACACGGTCGCGAAGTGAGGTAGCTCGGCCGATATACAGCACTTTGGAGCCTTCCTTGAAGAGATAGACTCCAGGATTGTCGGGCAGATTGAGTTTGGTGTAATTTAACTTTTCCACAGGTTTATTCTGACACATTATTGACTTTTTGGATAGTTCTATTAGAATTATCCTCGGACTCACATTTTTGTTGAGTTAATGCTACAAAACAAGTTCTTTCGGGAGGAATCACAACATGGGAATTTTCCACAGTCCGAAGTGGGGTTGGACAATCGCCGGCCTCTTCGTAGCAGGTATCGGGCTTGCCCTTTACCTCAGTCGCTGAGCTAGTCAAAACACAATTGACTAACTCAAAAAAACAAACGCGCCATCAGTGTCTGCTGATGGTCGTTTTCTTTTGTCTATGTTTGACAAATATAATAATCAACTACCCCGCAGCAAGCTGACGGGGTATGAGGAGTTCCAGTGCCAAAAGAATATTTCTCTCTGGTGACTAATTACGAAGTTTTTGGAAGTGTAGTTGCTTGTAGTCTTTGATGCCTTGCTTT